>Ga0302320_10001485_pt1 | contig 56517 bp, 46 predicted proteins | sample Bog_T0_3_FD_202130 | JGI IMG/M metagenome (GOLD analysis project Ga0302320, IMG submission 202130) | Peat permafrost microbial communities from Stordalen Mire near Abisko, Sweden - Bog_T0_3 | ecosystem: Environmental > Terrestrial > Soil > Wetlands > Peat | place: Sweden: Abisko, Stordalen Mire...
GGGCTTCCAGGGGCAAAACGAAACGAGCAAACGGCCGCAAAACAGGCCGCAAAGGGCGAAAAAAACGGCTCCGGGATGATATCGAGCTGGAATCAGAGGTTTTTCCGCAGCCTCTTCAGTCGTGCCGAAAAGTGCTGGGAAGGCGCGGGCTTTAGCCCCGGAGGGACGTATTTCCGCGACTTTGTCAGAGAATCGGAGTTTTTCCGCAGCCTGTTTAGCCCCTGAGGGAAGCTCCATTCGACAGAATGCATCCCGAGAGCGGCCCATCCCCGCCCGCTCATGGGAGAATAGGGGTGTATACCGTCATGACAAACGACAACCTCGAAAATTCCCTGCCCACCCCCGAAAGCACACCTGAAACAACTTCGGGTGCCCCAGGTCCCGATTCTGGGACCTGGGAATCTCAGCCCACCACCGCCGAGTCTTCCGAGCCTTCCGAGTCTCAGGAATCCTTCGCCGACATGCTCACTGCCTTCGAGCAGAGCCACTCGCATAAATCCGATCCCGGCCAGCGTCAGCTTCAGGGTGTAGTCATTTCACTCTCCGCCGACCAGGTCTTTCTCGACATTGGCTATAAGACCGAGGGTGTCTTGCCCCGCTCGGCCTTCGACAACAACGCCGAAGCCGTCAAGCCCGGCGACACATTCCCTGTCTCCGTTACTGGCCGCAACACCGAACACTACTACGAGCTTTCGCGCTTCAAGGTGGCCCAGCCCCGCGATTGGTCGGCCCTCGAAGCCGCATTCGCCGAGAAGATCGCCATCGTCGGCACCGTCACTGAAGTCCGCAAGGGCGGCGTCACTGTCGACGTCGGCGTGCGCGCTTTCATGCCCGCCAGCCGCAGCGGAACCAAAGACGCAGCCGAGCTGGAGAAGCTCGTCGGCACCGAGATTACCTGCCGCATCACCAAGCTCGACGTCACCGACGAAGATGTAGTCGTTGATCGCCGCGTCGTTCTTGAAGAGCAGGCCCGCGGCCTCACCGAAGCCCGCCGCGAAGCGCTGACAGAAGGCTCAATCGTTACCGGCACTGTCAGTACCCTCATGCCCTACGGCGCTTTCGTCGATATCGGCGGCATCGACGGCCTGCTCCACGTCTCTGACATTTCCCACGCTCGCGTCACCAAGCCCGAAGACGTCCTCACCGTCGGCCAGGAGCTTCAGCTCAAGATCCTCAAAATCGACCCCGAAACCAAGAAAATCTCTCTCGGCCTCAAGCAGCTTCAGCCCGAGCCTTGGCAGACCGTCTCGCTCGCCGTAGGTCAGCGCATCACCGGCACGGTCACGCGCCTTGCCGACTTTGGCGCATTTGTCGAGATCGAACCCGGCATCGAAGGCCTCATCCACATCTCGGAGATGTCCTACGGGAAAAAGCTCCGCCATCCCAGCGATATGCTCAAACAGGGTGAGCGCGTCGATGCTGTTATTCTCGCCATCAAGCCAGAAGAACGCCGCATTTCACTCGGTCTCAAGCAGACTCTTGCCGACCCCTGGACCGAAGTCGAGCGCAACTTCCCCGTCGGTGCGCAGATCGAAGGCCCCGTCACGAAGCTGATGAACTTCGGCGCATTCGTGCAGCTAGCCGATGGCGTAGAAGGCCTCGTCCATATCAGCGAAATCACCGCCGAGCGCCGCCTCAACCACCCTTCCGATGTGCTCCGCGCCGGTCAAATCGTCCAGGCGCAAGTCCTCGCCATCGACCCGGCAAAGCGCCAGATCAAGCTCAGTATGAAGCAGCTCGTCCCCACAGAGATCGACGAGTACATCGCCGAGCACAAGGTCGGCGATACCGTTTCCGGCCGCGTCATTGAGCAGTCCCCAAGCCTCATTCATGTCGAGTTAGGCGACGGCATCCGCGCCACTTGCGCCAGCGCGTCAGCCACCTCCGAGACACCCGCCAAACCGGCACAAGAAGCACCAGCCACGCCCGCCGCCAAGCCCGACCTGTCCAACTTGTCTTCGCTCTTCAAAGACCGCTTCAAAGGCAACGCTCCCTCTGCCGCCAAGCAAGAGCCATTCAATGAAGGCCAGATTCGCAACTTCAAAATCACCAAGCTGGACGCGGAAGGCAAGAAGATCGAAGTGGAGTTAGCTTAGCGGCTATCGCGAAGCCAGGGATCGTGTATCCCGAAGGCACGCCCGTCAAGTTGAAGCGACCATCGGGGAGCGGTGACGCCTGTTGCCTCCTCAATTGCTCTCAAAAGCAGGCCGCCACCATCAAGTGCCGGTAATATCATTTATTATCAATAGTTTATCTGATTTTTTGCGCCCATCACGGGGTCGTGTTTCTCTCCCTGAATCTGCACCGAGAGTGCAGAAGAGCCAAAATGAATGCAGAATTTCTTGCCGCCGCAATTGAACGGAAGTTCTTGATCTCCCGATAGCCTTCTACATGAAGGATCAATCAAATTCACATCGCATTTCTGCCGCCTTTGGCGTGATGCTTAGCGTCGCCGTTTTCTCGATGGCATGCCTGGCCGGCTTGTCGTACTCCGCGATGCAGCAGGTTCTACGCAGCCAGGCCTCCCACTCGCAGAGTTTTGTCCCAGCCAAGAAGCTTGCGGCCGCCTTCGAGCGCGACATTCTCAACGCCAGAATCCACTTCATTTACTTTGTGACGATTCAGAAGCCTGGTACCCTCGAAAAGGGTTGGGGACGCTACAACGATGCCGAGTCGGACCTGACAGCGCTGAGCGCACTTGTGAAGCAGCAGGATGAACTGCACCCGCTTTCGGCGCCCGTGGCCAAGCTTCGCGCCGATATCGACGCATACGAACCGGCCCTCCGCGCCACGTTGCAGATGGTGCAGGCCGGTGAATTCAAGGGCCCTCATTACGATGCGCAAGTCAAGGAATGGGCCTCACTAGGCGCCGTCATGGTTGGTGATGCGGGAAGCGTTGAGACCCTTTGCGCCGCCACCAGCGAAGCTTCGACAGATCGTATGGTCAACTCAGTCAAGCTGGCTCAAAAGTGGGTTTTGATCCTCTTCGTAGCCGGCTTCCTTCTCTGCCTTGCTGTAGCCTGGACGCTCAGCCGGAGGATCAAGCAGGGCCTGTATCCAATGCCCAGCGAGCGGCGTACCGCCGCTGTTGGAACAATTGCTTAGGTAGCCCATACTGATAAGGCGCCGAAACGATTGCGAATAGCGCCATTTTGATTGAAGGAGCCAAGGATTCACCTTTCGAAGCGTTCTCATCCTATATCTGCAGCGTGCCCATGCTATAAGCCCGATTGGCCGAAGCCACCCCGTTCCGCGTCAAGTGCCTTCATCCTTCTTCGGCGCGCAAACCAATCAGAAATGCATGATATCGCAATACCAATACACAACCACCAGACTGTTCCGGCTACTGTTAATGTCACACGGTCTATTGGAAGCTTGAACCAATCCATAAGAAATATCAAAGGTAAATTCAGTGTTGCTACGAATATCCAATCCCAATTGTCCTGCCCTAGAAAAAGAGCAGTAAAGGCACACAAACATAGATGCACTGTTGGTAACACCGCAATCCAAATTGCGCGCTTGAAATGTCTCATTACGACTTCACCTATCAATCTTGAGACCGCACGTCCGGAACCTACATCCCAGCCCCATCCACCTTCAACGCCTCGCCCGCCGCGCTCTTCCCCGCAACCTTCGCATTCACCGCCCGCAGCGGCACCACACCCGCCGCCTGATGCAGCGTAACAATAATCGCCCCGGCCGGCTTCTTGCCCTGGCAGTGATAAGCGTGCGGAATGCTCGAGTCAAAGTACACTGCGTCGCCCACTCCCAGCAGGAACCCCTGTTCCCCGTGGCGAAGCTCCAGCTCCCCATCCAAAACGTAGAGAAACTCGAACCCTGGGTGCATGTGCGCCTTCGGTTCCATCTCCTTGGTCAGCGGCACAAACTCGGCAAAGTATGGGTCCATCTGCCGGTCCGGAACCATGTATCCCAGGCTCTCGAAAAAGTAGGTTGGAAACTCCACGCCGGTCTGCGGCAGCCTAACCCGCTCCTTGCGCCTGTGTATCCTGAAGACCGGCGACGGATCGCTCTCAAAGAAGTAAGACAGATCCTTTGAAAACACCATCGCGATCCGCGCCAGGTTCCGCAGCGTCGGCACCACACGCCCTGTCTCCAACTGCGACAAAAAGCTGGCCGAAAGGCCCGTCCTCTGGCCCAGCTCCACCAGCCCCATCGACTTCTTCAGGCGCAGCCGCCTGATCCGGTCGCCGATATGCTTCTCGGCAATCACCTGCGAGGTCGTCTCCGCATCCACCTGCGACTTTTGTGTCTCTTCGCTCCGAACGACCGCCAGCTCGCTCAAAAGACCCTCCAACCAGCGCTCAATCTGCCGTACTTCGGGGAAATATTGCGCGCATCAAAAACCATTCCTATCCTACTAAACTCACATTTCCCTCGCAATCCTAAAAGCCTATCCGCAAGCCGGTAGCGCCGACCTCCTGGTCGGCTGTCCTGTGGGTCTCCAGACCCACAGCTAACGTCAGACAGCGTGGACGCTGCCAGCACATCTCGTCTGAGACCGGAGCTACATTGCTTTCTCGATTTGCGGATAGGTTCTAAGTTCTTTCCGCCAGTATGAACGCCTTCTCCGTCGCAAAGACCCGCCAACCCGCTAACTCGTCATCCCGCGAAGCGGGGGCCAACTTGCCGCCTTTGTCATAAGGGCCGAATGCCTCACCCAACCCGCACGCGCTATCCTAAAGTGTCCGGCCGATCTAGCACTATCTGGCCCATTAAGGAACAAAATGCCCGAAGACCCAATCACTCCTGCCGCACCGCAGGTGCCGCCCGTCGCCACCATCGCCACTCTCGGCCAGCACGAAGGCCAATCCGTCACCCTCCGCGGCTGGCTTTACAACCTTCGCGAGAGCGGCAAGCTGCTCTTTCCCATCTTCCGCGACGGCACCGGAACGATCCAGGGTGTCGCCCACGTCAAGAGCGTTTCGCCCGAGGTCTTCGAGGCCCTCAAAGGCCTCACTCAGGAGTCCAGCGTAATCGTCACCGGCAAAGTCCGTGCCGACAAGCGCGCTCCCGGCGGCTTCGAGCTCGATGTCGAAGGCCTCCAGGTCGTTCAGCGCGTCCCCGAGTCCGATCCCTACCCCATCACCCCCAAAGAGCACGGCGTCGATTTCCTCATGGAGCACCGCCATCTCTGGGTTCGTTCCCCGCGCCAATCCGCCATCCTTCGCATCCGCGCCGAAATCATGCGCGCCGCCGCGGAATATTTTGATACCAACGGCTTCATCCGCACCGATCCGCCCATCCTCACTCCCGCAGCCTGTGAAGGCACCTCCACGCTCTTTCCCGTCGATTACTTTGGCGACCCAGCCTATCTCACCCAGTCCGGCCAGCTTTATATCGAGTCCACAGCCCTCGCCCTCGGCAAGGTTTACAGCTTCGGCCCCACCTTCCGCGCTGAAAAATCCAAAACCCGCCGTCACCTCACCGAATTCTGGATGATCGAGCCGGAAGTCGCCTTTATGGACCTCGACGGCCTTCTGGAGTTAGCCGAGAACTTCCTCTCTCACATCGTCCAGTCCGTCCTCAAAAACCGCGCTCTCGAGCTGGCGGTCATCGGTCGCGATCCTGCCAAACTCCAGGCCATCTGCCCGCCTTTCCCGCGTCTTCGTTACGACGTAGCCTGTGAAATGCTCAACCAAGCTCACAAAGACGGTCATCTCGAAGCGCCTTTCGAGTATGGCAACGACTTCGGCTCTCCCGACGAAACCTGGCTCTCCAGTCAATATGACAAGCCCGTCATGGTTCATCGCTATCCTGCTGATGTAAAAGCTTTTTACATGGAGCCTGACCCCGTGGACTCGCGCTATGCCCTCTGCGTCGATGTCCTCGCCCCCGAAGGCTACGGCGAAATCATCGGCGGCTCGCAGCGCGTTTCCAGCTATGAGCTCCTCAATGCCCGCATCGAGCAGCACAACCTCCCCAAGGAAGCCTTCCAGTGGTATCTCGACCTGCGCCGTTACGGCAGCGTCCCCCACTCAGGCTTCGGCATGGGCATCGAACGTGCTGTCGCCTGGATCTGCGGCCTCGACCACGTCCGCGAAACCATCCCCTTCGCCCGCACCCTCCACCGCATCTACCCGTAAGCCGCGGGAGCGAAGTGAGTCTCTAGCAAATGATGGGTGGCCCAGGTGCCTCGCTGTTGGGCACCTGGGATAGCACGGCTATCAACCGGGTGCCGTAGATCCGGATTTTCGGACTTGGGAGACAACAACACTCCGGGTGCCCCATCCATTTTGCGTTCTTTGCGAAATGGGTGGGAGATCACATACTCGTTGCGGATGCCCCAGGGTCCAGATTTTCCGATCTGGGCACTCAGCCCACCACAATATCGAGCCGGTCTCAGGCTTTTTCGCTGCCCGTGTAACCCAGCCTATGCAACAACCGGCAAACATGCGCGGGATGATACCGCACGCCGAATCGCTCCTGAATCAGATCGGCTACGCGAGCGCAAGTCCAGTAGCCGGAATCCAGGCCCGCATCCTGCGTCAAAGCCAGATCGAGCTCCCGCATAGCGCCCGCATCCAGCCGCCGAGGCCGCCCGGAAGCGGGTCGCGCCCGCAACGCCTGGCTGCCGTCTAGCCGAACAGTCGCTCTCCACCGCCGCACACTGCGCCGATCCACTCCCATCAGCCGCGCCACCTCCACCGGTGCAAGCCCCTGCGCAAGCAGAACCAACGCGCGAAATCGCCGCCGCTCCAACTCTTCCGGAGAACCAAAAGGTCGCATGAGTTATCTCTGCAAGCCAGTATAGGGCATTAGTTATGCAGAAATGACGAATTTTCACCCTTTTTGGCTAATTTGGGACGCGATTTTGATCTATTTTACTATGTATAAATAATGTCCTACACATCTTCCGGAGAATGACTCCCCTCCGCAGACAAGCAGACCCGCCGCGCCACCTCTTTCTCCTGCGCAAATAACGATGGCCGCGACCGACCTTGCGCCCCTCGTCCATCCGACCCAATGAGGCGGTAATGCACTCCCATCGGCTACGCAACCAAATTTCCATATCCGCTTGCTCTCGCTCCTACACGAGCTTTTCATTCGACGCTGCCATCCCGCCGATGTAGAATCTCTGGAATCAATCTCACCGTTTCGAAACAGATCTCTACCGCTGCAAGAAAAGGAAAGACCCATGCGGATTTCGTCCTTCGTGCGCCACCTGGCCCTGCTTTTTGCCATCACATCGCCAGCCCTCCTTTTCGCCCAGTTCCAGCAGCCCACCGCCGAAGAACTCAAAATGACCGACGATCCCAAAGCGCCGGGCGCGGCCGCCGTTTACCTCAACTGGGAGGAGGTCGCCAACGACCCCATCCATTTCCAGAGCGTCTACGTGCGCATCAAGGTTCTCCAGGAAAAGGGTAAGGAGCTGGCCACCGTCCATCTTCCTTACTGGCACGGCAACTTCAAAATTGCCGACATCAAGGCGCGCACCATCCACTCCGACGGAACGGTCATTCCGCTCGCAGGCAAGCCTGAAGACCTTTTGCTCTCCAAGACTTCATCCGGCAATGGCGAACAAATGCAGATCAACAGCAAGGTCTTCACGCTGCCCAGCGTCGAGGTAGGCAGCATCCTCGAATATCGCTACGATCTCCGCTACGACGACGACCATGTCTCGTCGCCCACATGGGAGATTCAGCGTCCTTACTTCGTTCACCACGCGCGCTATACCTTCACGCCCTTCAAGGCATTCCTGCCCGGCGGCACCAGCATGGGCCTCACCGACGCGCATGGCAATTCGGTCAACACCCTCATCTGGTACAAGGTTCTTCCGGCGGGTGTCGACATGAAGGCTGATGTGGCGGGGGTTTTCCACCTTGAGGTGACTGACATTCCCGCCGCGCCGGATGAGGAGTTCATGCCGCCCCTCGATGGCATGCTCTATCAGGTGAAGTTCTACTACAAAAGCTCCCGTGACTCTGCTCAATACTGGATCGATGAGGCCAAGCGCTGGTCAAAGGAAGTGGATCATTTCGCCGAACCCTCCAAGACCATAAAGGAAGCTGTTGCAGGCATCATCGCACCCGGCGACAGCGATCTGGATAAGGCTAAGAAACTCTACAAAGCCGTGCAGGCGCTCGACAACACCGACTATTCCCGCAAGAAGACCGACGCGGAACTCAAACAGCTCAAATTGAAAGTGGCCCGGCACGCCGAGGATACATGGGCGCAGAAGAGCGGCTCCAGCCAGGACATCGCACTGCTTTATCTCGCCATGTTGCGCGCAGCGGGCCTCAACGCCAACGACATGAAGGTCGTTGACCGCAGCGAACGCGTATTTGCGATGGGCCTTCTCGATTTTGACCAATTGGATGATGACATTGTCGTTCTGAACATCGCCGGCAAGGATATTTCCCTTGATCCCGGCGAGAAGATGTGCCCGTTCCAGACCGTCCGCTGGACACATTCCGGAACCGCCGGCATTGTCCAGGGCGACCACGTGCGCAGCCTTGCAATCACGCCCGAGCAGACTTACACCAGCAACAAGCTCACCCGGAATGGCGATTTGACCATCGACGAGCACGGAGCCGTCACCGGCCAGCTCACCTTTGTGATGCTCGGCCAGGAGGCTCTTGCCTGGCGGCAGCTTGCCCTAAGAAACGACCAGGACGAACTGAAAAAGCAATTTGACCGCTCACTCGAATCCGCCGTTCCCGATGGCATTGAAGCGCATATAGATCACTTTCTCGGGCTGGACGACCCCGATGCCAACTTGATAGCCATCGTGAAAGTCCATGGAAACCTGGGCGCAGCGACCTCGAAACGCCTGCTCGTGCCCGGCTTTTTCTTTCAGACCCGCGGCAGCCATCCCTTCGTCAATCAGGAAAAACGTATCGAGCCCGTCGATATGCACTATGGCGACACGGTGACCGACCAGATTGTCTATCACCTGCCTGCCAACATGAGCGTGGAAGGCGCGCCCCAGGATACGAAAGTTCCCTGGCAGGGCCATGCTGTCTTTGCCACCAAAACAGCCGCCGCGCCCAACCAGATCACCATCGCCCGCATCTTTGCCCGCGGCTTCAGCTCCGTCAAGCCCGAGGAGTACCAGGACCTTCGCGGCTTCTACCAGAAGGTCGCCGCCGCCGACCAGGCTCAACTCGTGCTCACCAAAACACCTCCCGCGCAGAAAGGGAATTGATCATGAAAACTTCGCCTTTTTGCTGCTCAGTTCGCTTTTTAAGCGCCGCGTTGCTTGTTTTCGCCTGCCAGCCCGGCCTCGCCAACTGGTTAGGCAAGGATAAACAGGATCTTCCGCAGTGGGGCCTCGACGCTGCCAAGACTCCCACGCCCGCCTATGTGAAAGATGCCGCTGCCGTTGTCCTTTTCGACGAATACCTTGAAACCGTTGACGCACAGGGCCGCGCTACCGAGCGCGAGCGCGAAGCGATTCGCATCCTCAAGCCGCAGGGACGCAGCGATGCAATGTGCGGTGTCTCCTATGATGTGGACGAGAAGATCAACTACTTCCGCGAGTGGACCATTGCCGCCGATCAAAAGCAGTATCAGGCCCAGGACACGGACTTCATCGATGTGGGCGACACCAGCGTCCCCATCATGCTCTCCACGCGCAAATCCCGCGTCGTCCATCCTCCCGCCGCCGATGTAGGCGCTACCATCGTCTGCGAGTCCGAAGAACTCCTTGAACCATACCTTCAGGAGACGTTCTGGCAAATCCAGACCCACATTCCCGTAGTCTTCCAGGCTCTTGAGGTTGATTTGCCGGTCGGTCGCTCCTACTCCGCGGCATGGCATAAATTCCCGCCCGTCAAGCCCGTTGAGGTCGCTCCTAACCACTGGCGCTGGGAACTGAAGGATATGCCGGAGCTCGATCTGCGCGATGTGAAGTCTCGCCCAGATTGGGTCGCGCTCGCCGCCAGGATGTCCGTCCTGTGGGGCGATGCTGCCGTTCAAGGAACAGACAACCAGTGGCGTGCCATCGGTCAATGGCAGGGAAATCTGGAAGAGAATCGCCACGACCCCAGTCCAGAGATTACCGCGAAGGCCATAGAACTCACTGCAAGCGCACCAGATTTCTACACCAAGCTTACCCGCATTACCGATTACATCCAGAAAAACGTCCGTTACTTTGTCGTGGAACGCGGCGTCGGTGGCTGGCAGCCGCATTATGCGTCCGACATCTTCCGCAATCGTTACGGCGACTGCAAGGACAAAACTACTCTGCTTATCTCGATGTTGCAGACCATAGGTATCCACGCCAGCTCTCTTTCAGTTGACGTCCGTCGTGGTTTCGTAGACCCAGCCGCTCCTTCCCGATTTGGCGATCACATGATTACCGCCATCGAGGTTCCCGCCGATGTACAGGATCCGCGCCTAAAAGCCATCGCTAAAGCTAAAGACGGCAAGCGCTATCTCATCTTCGATCCCACTAACGAGCGTACCCCGGTGGGCAATCTGCCTTCCTACGAGCAAGGCAGCTTTGGATATCTTGCGGCTGGAGCTTCCAGCCAGATCATCGCCCTACCCGTCCTTGATCCCGACGCTAACGGCACCGAACAAAAAGGCGCCTTCACGCTCGCGGCCGACGGAACATTGACCGGCTCGGTCGATACCTCTCACATTGGCTCCGAAGGCGCGCTTTTTCGTCGCTTCCTCAAAAAGACCGACACAAAGGAACAGCGCGAAGACTGGGAGAAGTACGTGGCTTACACTCTTCCCGGCGTCACGCTCGATGCTTTTCAATTCATCGAGCCTTCCGCTCTCGACAAGCCCCTCGAATTCCACTACAAGGTAACGGCCCGCCAATACTCGCATCAGGCCGGCTCACTCCTTTTGGTGCGTCCTCGTGTGGTCGGCTCCGTTGCCTTGCCCTTCGACGATAAATCGCGCATCTATCCCATCGACCTCGACGCCACTGGCCGCTGGCGCGACAGCTTCGACATCACCATCCCTCCCGGCTACGTCGTCGATGAAACTCCAGACCCCGTCAGCATCGATGTAGGCTTTGCCAGCTACCACTCCACTGTCTCGGCAAAGGCCAATCTCCTCCACTACGAGCGCGAATACGTCGTCCGCCAGGTCGAGATACCTCCCAGCAAAGCCGCCGACTTCCGCCTGCTCGAGTCCACCATCCTCTCCGACGAAAAAGACTCCGCCGTCCTCAAAAAGCAGTAACCGGAAGACAAATGGGAGTTGTCCCTTTTGCTCCTGTACTCAAACCCACAACCGGCGACGGAGGATAGAGTCGCAATCAGAAGGGGACTGGATGAAAAATCTTTTTCTGTTATTGCTTTCGAGCGCCGCCTTGTTGGGGATGGCAGGATGCAGCGTGGCTTCGCCGGACGCCGGTCACCAGGCGGTGTGGGTCGAGAAGCCCATATTATTTGGCCACGGCGGAGTGGATCAAAGCCCGGTCCTGCCTGGGAGAGAATTCGGTGCGCCCACGAGCCAGGCGATCGATGTCAACATGCTCCCGCAGCGCGTCGATATGGAGTTCGATGACATGATGACTAAATCCGGTGTCCCGGTGAATTTTCATGTCGTGGCAACCTTTACCGTTACCGATTCAGTGAAACTTGTGAGCCGGTTCGGCGCGGATTACGACGACAAGGGTGGCTGGGGTTTCTGGAATCGCAATATCGACCAGCCGCTTCGTACTGCCGTGCGAGACTCTGTGAAGCAGCGCGATATGCAAGAGATGGCCATCTCTCAGACAGCAGCGGACGCGGTTGGTTCTGAAGTTTCCGCTGCGGCTATCAAGATCGTGCAGCAGACCGGCGTTCCAATCCTCTTTTCAGCGATCAATGTGGGCCGCGTCAACCCGCCAGATGCGATCAAGAACCAGCGTATCGAAACAGCGGCTCAGGAACAGCGGGCCATCACTGAGCAGCAGACGAAGCTCGCAGAAGACCAGCGCAAGGCTGCGGAGCAAAGCCGAGCGGCCGCTGACAATGCCTATCGCCAGGCCATGCAGCTATCCCCGGACCAGTTTCTTCAGTTGGAGAGAATCAAGATGCAGCGGGATGTATGCGCCCACGGCACCACATGTACATTCTTCATCGGCGGCGGAGCCTCGCCGGTTATCGACGTTGGAAGGCACTGAGGGAAGGGAAATAGCGGGAAAATTTCCATATAGATTTTCACCCTTCTGCACGAAGCTGGATTCCCGGGTCACAAAGACGGGACCCGAGAATCCACCCCAATCGTTTACGCTTATCAAGTCATGATTCGCTGGCTAGTCATCGGAATTGGCGACATCGCGCGCCGTCGCGTCATCCCGGCCATCCTCGCCGAGCCGCGCAGCCATTTGCAGGCATTGCTCACCCGCGATCCGCAAAAAGCCGCGGCATATCCCGGCGTCGAGGTCTTCACCAATCTAGAAGTCGCGCTCCTGACCACTCCGATTGACGCCGTCTACGTTGCCTCGCCGGTCTTTCTCCATGCGCCTCAAACCATTGCCTGCCTTTCCGCAGGCAAGCACGTCCTCTGCGAAAAGCCCACGGCGATCAACCTCGCTGACGCGCAATCCATGGTTGCCGCCGCCCACGCCCATCAGCGGCTCTTCTCCGTCGCCTACTACCGCCGCCTCTTTCCCAAGCTCGTTCGCGCCCGCCAACTCATCGCCGAGGGCGCCATCGGGCAGCCCGTTTTCGCCGAAGCAAACTGCCAGGGCTGGCTGAAAAACGACGATCCCGATTGGACCAGAAACTGGCTCTTCAATCCCGCCATGGCCGGCGGCGGCCCGCTGTACGACATCGCCTGCCATCGCATCGATGCCTTGAATTTTCTCTTCGGCGAGCCATCCCGCGCCACCGGCTTCCTCTCCAACGCCGTTCATTCCATGGCTGTCGAAGACTCGGCCACCGTCCTCATCCAATACGCGCGCGGCGTCAATGCCACGGTAGATGTGCGCTGGAATTCGCACATCGACCGCGACCAGTTCCGCGTGATCGGCACCGACGGCGAAATGAATCTTGATCCGCTCAGCGGCCCGATCCTCCGCGTTGGCAACGTCCAGGAGTCTCTCCCCACTCACGCCAACGTGCATTATCCCTCCGTTGAAAACTTCGTCGCCGCCATCCTCGACGGAGCGCCCCTTGCTTGCACTGGCGATGAAGCCCTGTGGACAGATCGCGTGACGCAAATGGTTGTACTCGCTAACCAGGCCCGGCCCTGATTTCCAAATGACCTGCATTTCGATTGCTGAAAGCACCTCAACGGGCTGCGGAAAAAATCTACTGAAGACGATGTTTTGAAAGGGCACGGCTTTAGCCGTGCCGCAAATGCCACAAAACAATGGTGGGCTTTAGCCCCTGGGGGACGCATTTCTCCGATTTTCTTGAGAATCGGAGTTTTTCCGCAGCCTGTAAAGGCTCACCATTTTTGGCTCACGCCTCGTCGCCATCCTCAACACACTGCGGGCACTTCGCATATTTTGCTTCACAAATAGTGCATATTTTGGCCTATACTGCCTCTAGAGCAGGGTTTTCACCACGGTTGCGGTGCCCCTCTCGTCTTCTCCATGGCCATGCAACTACCCAGGAATCGCATCATCGATTCCCCCGCGATCCCCGACCGCCTCTACTTCAAGATTGGCGATGTGGCCCGCATCTGCCAAGTCAAAGCCTATGTTCTGCGTTTTTGGGAGACGCAGTTCCCGCAGCTTAAACCCAACAAGAGCGGCACCGGCCAGCGGCTTTATCGCCGTCATGATGTCGAGCTGGCTTTGAAGATCAAGCACTTGGTCCACACCGAGGGCTATACGCTTTCTGGCGCACGCCAGGCCCTGGAGCAAGGCCACCGCGAACGCATTCCCGAGCCGCAACCGCAGCCTGATCCTCAGTCTCGACTGCCGCTCGCCATCGTCGGTGAAACCCAGCCCATCTCCGCGCAGACAGAGGATGTCGCTTCGACCATAGCCCATGCGCGCGCCGAGCTCCGCGAGATTGCCAACATGCTAGCCGCGTCCGAGCCCCAGCCGCCGCGTCGCCGCGCCCGTCTGGCCACCATGCCGTCGGCGTCAGGCTCGCTCTTCCCGCCCTTTTAGGACATTTTCAACTTAAGTGTTAACAAAATTCTGGGTGCCCCATCCATTTCGCGTACTTTGCGAAATGGGTGGGATAGCACATCTGTCCGTTTCGACAGTAAACACAAGAGCCGAAAATGCTCTAATCCGAAGAGGAACCTCCGCACAAAGAGACGTTTTGAAAGGACACAGCTTCCGAGCTCATCCGCAGATAGTAGCGCCGGTCTCCTGACCAGCTGTACTGGCTGCTTCCCAGCCGCCAGATGCGATCTATGTGGCTCTGCTGAACCGCTCAAATGAAATCAACCGCGGACTATTGCAGAGAATGAAGGAACCTCTGATTAAGTCGCATTTTGAAAGAGCGCGGCTTCAAAACCCGCCCTGGGCGCACCCGAAGGGTGCCGCAAATGCAACAACACAATCGCGGACTTTACAGGCCGCGGAGAGACTCCTAGAAGCTGTTTCAAAAGGCCGCTTTGTGTCAGGGCACGACTTTAGAGACTGCGGAAAAACTCGTAGATCGGGCCTTGAAGGGCCGCTTTGTATCAGGGCACGACTTTAGTCGTGCCGAAAATGCCGCAAAATTGGCGCGGGCTTTAGCCCCTGGGGGCTTTGCCTAAAGAGTCCGAATGTCTAGTCAAGATGAAGGTTCTGTAAGCAACAACCGGAATTTACCGAATATGTTCAATTTCCGCCGTCAGGGCTAGGTTGACTAGAAAGTAACTGACGGCTTGGCGACAATCCACGCAGAACGGAAATCCGCTAGGACGTTTGGGCTACTTTTGCGCAAGGGCTTTCTGGATTGCTCGATCAACTTCACCAATGGCATCTGGATCGACGCCGAGCCCTTGATAGACGATGATTCCGTGACGGTCGACGACATAGGTGCGGGGGATTCCGCCTGCGGCGAAGAGCGCGTATGCGTCCCGCTTCGGATCCCACGCGAACGGAAATGTAAAGTTGGGATGAGTCTTCTGAAACCTGAGGACAGTGTCCTTATCCTGCTCACGAGCGATGGCGATGAAGGCGAAGTCGGGCGAGGATTTGTATTCCTGCCAGACCTGCTTTTCCAGTGCAGGCATCTCGACTTGGCAGGGGCCGCACCATGTGGCCCAGAAGTTGACCACAACCACCTTGCCTCTCTCGGCAGCGAGCGAGAAGGTGCCGGAAGTCCCATCGACGGAGATGGCGGGCATCCTATCCCCAACTTTCGTGCGGGCGGCATATGGGTCGGTACCATTCTGACACGAGGCGAACAAAGTAAAGATCAGAAGAGCGAAAAAAGAGAACACAACGAAGTAGCGCGGTTTCATGCATCCATTTATACCGGATGAGGGTGGTTCGCGTAAGCAGAATATTCCGCGCACAGCTTCCGCGTACTGCGGAGATTACATGATTCTGGATGGGTTCTGTCCGGATCGGCGACAAACCGCCCGGAACCCATAGAGATTCGCAATCAGCGAGTATCGGGCGATGGCAGTTTTCACTCCAGATTGCTGTCAGATTCAGGATGCAGTTTCTTGTACTCGTAGGCGCGGGGACTGAGGTCGTGGAGAGAACTACAGGGAATCAGGCCGGTAAGACAGTTGGTATTGATGCTCCGCGCGGCCTTGAACTGTTCGGCGGTGGCGGCAGGGGGAATGGATTGGTCAGTCGAATCACCTGTGGTGTTTAGTTCCAGCCAACCCTCTTCGGCGCTGTATGTTTTCTGCGGCATACTAGGAGGAAACATTTCCCCAAAAAGATGCCAGGAATGGCCGAGCCAGCGCGTGCTGCCCTCGACCCACAGCCCACTACTAACTCCCTCGACGCGCCCGCCGCGAATCGTGACGTATGCGAAGGCCCTCCAGTCGCGCAGGGAAAGAAGATTCCGCAGAAAGATGGGGGTTCGGAACATTAAGTACGCTAGGGCGAGATGGACGCCTCTGGGTCGTTGATGCAGTGCAGAAAAGGCGTCGAAGGGCGAGAGATCGACTTCGTAGGTGTAGTCGGGACGATGTGCATTCCAGTATTCGAGCTCTTCGCGGGACTGCGGCGAGGGCTCAAAACAGATCCCATTGGGGGGGACACGGCAATAGTCACTGGGTTCAGCGGGAGATTGTGCCTGTTTGACGAAGCCGTAACGGCCGACAAAGGGGAGGATAGAGTCCTCGTTAGCGCCGATCTGAATGCGAGTCGCCTCATCGAGCAGCAAGACTGCGCGATGCGTGAGGTAAACGGTATAGGCGCGGAAGCCGCAAAAGAGGACAACTATGAGCACGAGTGCCGCCACCGCGAACCTGATTGCGAAACGGAGGAGGCCAGTATTGAGCGCACGTAAGATGGCTGTGGGCGTCATGGCAAGCAGTGTAACGCTGAACCCCAAAGAACAGTATCGCCTGGATCACCGGCTAACCGGAAGTTACCATTTGGTTATCTCTCCGCGCCGCATCCTCACTTCGCCCGTTCGAATGTGAGTGACGCAGAGTTGATGCAATAGCGCAGTCCCGTAGGCCGTGGACCATCAGGGAAGACGTGGCCCAGATGCCCGCCGCAGCGAGCGCATGTGACTTCGACGCGCCGCATTCCCAGGCTCCCATCATCGTGCTCGTTGACGGCCTTCGACTCCGCGGGCAGCATGAAGCTGGGCCAGCCGCAGCCGGAGTCGAATTTAGCTCCGCTCAGAAATAGCAGCGCCCCGCACCCCGCGCAATGGTAGTTGCCTGTCTCGTGGTTCTCCGTCAGCACGCCCGTGAATGGCCGCTCAGTGCCTCTTTCGCGCAACACCCTGTACTGCTCCGGAGTGAGCCGCGCGCGCCACTCGGCCTCTGTGTGTGCAATGGATTCCTGCGTTCCGCCCTCTTTGCCCGCTTCGCTCATCGAGTGCCTCTTTAGTCCAATTGGATGCGCTCAGCCACTGCAACGGAGCGAAACTTTAGACCTCCGCCACTACTTCGATCTCCACCAGCACATCCTTGGGCAAGCGGGAGACTTCCACCGTGGTCCGTGCCGGCGGCGCAACGCCGTCCGGGCCGAGGTAGGCTCCGTAAACCGCGTTCATGGCCGCAAAATCGTTGAAATCCTTGAGAAAGACGGTTGTCTTGACGGCCTTTGCGAGGCTCGTTCCCGCAGCTTCCAAAATCGCCTTGAGGTTTTCCAATACGCGCGTGGTCTGCTCGGAGATGCCGCTCGCCACCACTTGCTGAGTAGCCGGGTCCAGCGCAATCTGGCCGGCAGTGAAAATGAGATTTCCCGCACGCACAGCCTGAGAGTAAGGCCCAATGGCGGCGGGAGCCGAAGACGTTGCGATGACGTGTTTGCTCATGCCTAGATTGTAGCGTCAGAGCGGCGGCGGACGTGTCAACTTGCCGTCCTCACCCTCGGCGCGTCACACTGGGAAGCAGAATGTTTTCCCCCATTTCCATCGGAATCACTGCCGGGCTTGGCGCAACCGCCGCATTAGGCCTGGCTGCGGGCGGTTGCGCCTATGCGGCCATGTGGCCCGCGTCGCAGATCTTCGGTTCCACGCTGATAGCGCCGCGGCGCCCCGGCGAACTAGCGCTCACCTTTGACGACGGTCCCAATCCCGCCTGGACGCCGCGTTTGCTCGACGTTCTGGCCCGCAGCGAGGTTCATGCGACCTTCTTTCTCGTCGGCCGCTATGCGCAGGCAGAACCGGCGCTGGTGCGGCAGATCGTCGCGGCAGGGCACCAGATCGGCAGCCACTCCTGGAGCCATCTCAACTTAGCCCTGACCTCGGCATGCCGCATCGAGGAGCAACTCTCTCGCACCAGTCAGACTCTGGAGCAAATCACCGGCGCGCCCGTCCGCTACTTTCGTCCGCCGTTTGGCGCGCGCCGTCCCGATACGCTGCGCATCGCACGACGACTCGGCCTGATTCCGGTTCTTTGGAACGCCATGACCTCCGATTGGAAGAATCCTTCCGCCGACTCCATCGCCAACCGGCTTAGCAACAAAATCGACCGCCTCTACCGCCGCGGCTATGCAGCCAACATCGTCCTGCACGACGGAAACCACATCGACCCCGCCGCCAACCGCGCCCCATCCACGGCCGCCGCCGCCCAACTCATCGCCCGCTATCAGCCAACCCACAAGTTTGTAACTGTCGCCGCGTGGAGTTAGTGCGAGAGCAGCGAAGCGTGGTCGATCTATTCCCTGTTCCTTATTCCCTGCATTTTCACTCTCCCGCCAACTGCTCCAGCAGCCCGTCGAAGTCTTCCAACTTCGCATATTCGATAATCACTTTGCCGTGGCCGTTGTGGTCTTCGACGTGAACCTTCAGGCCAAGGGCGCGCTGTAAGCGTTCCTGCACCTCGCGCACATTAGGGTCGATGGAGATATCGGGTTTTGGCTCCTTCTTGACGCCGCGCTCGGGGTGCAGCAGACCAGCCACGTAGCTCTCCGTCTGGCGAACGGAAAGCGAGAGGCTCACCACCCGTCTCGCAGCTATCTCCATCTCCTCCGCGTGCTCGAAGGCCAGCAGCGCACGCGCATGGCCATAGGTCAGCTCTCCGGACTCCACGCGCGCCTGCACAGAATCTGGTAACTTCAACAAACGCAAGTAGTTAGCTACAGTTGCGCGATCCTTTCCGGTTCGGATCGCCATCTGCTCCTGGGTCATGTGAAACTCACGCGAGAGCCGCTCGAACGCCCGCGACTGCTCCATCGGATTCAGGTCTGCCCGCTGCAGGTTTTCAACGATGGTGATCTCCATCGCCTGCTCGTCAGAGACCTGGCGCAGAATCGCCGGTATGGTCTTTTTGCCGGCCAGCTCTGAGGCCCGCCAGCGCCGTTCTCCAGCGATCAGTTGATAGCGCCCATTGGCCAGCGGACGCACCAGCACCGGCTGCACAACTCCATTCGAAGCGATGGACGCCGCCAGCTCAGCCAATTGCTCCTCGTTCATTTGCGTGCGTGTCTGGAATGGGTTGCGATCTAGCTTTTCTAGGGCAATCTCAAGCGGCTTGCCCCCCTCGCTCTCGGTGGCAGTTGGAACCGCAGCAGCGGCGGGGACGCGGGGCAGCAGGGAGTCCAGCCCTTTGCCCAGGGCGCGGCGTTTAGGGTCATTAGCGGCGATAGTCATAATTCTCAATCCTTTATTCCGGGGACAAGACCGGGGTTGTTAGCTTTGTTTTCATAGAGTTATACATACATGCTGGTCCGCGGAGTCCGCCTTCAGGAACTTGGCAAGAAGCGAGCCTCCGCCTCCGGCTCGGCGGAAATACGCTCTTCTTTGCGCGGAATCTCGATGCCGTTGCGCGCCATATACTCGCCAGCCAGCTCGAAGTAGGCCTCGGTGCCGCGAGAACGGGAATCATAGAGGGCCACGGGCTTGCCGTGGCTGGGTGCCTCAGCGAGTCGCACATTGCGCGGAATCACGGTGTGGAAGAGGCGATCTTTGAAGTACTCGCGCAGCGTTTCCGTTACCTGCTGGGCCAGATTGGTGCGGTCGTCGTACATGGTCAGGAGAACGCCCTCGATGGTGAGCGTCGGATTATAAGCGGCGCGGACCCGTTCGAGCGTGGAAACCAGCTCCGAGATGCCCTCCAGAGCGAAGTACTCGGCCTGCATGGGCACAATCAGCGTGTCGGACGCGGCCAGGACATTGAGCGTGAGCAGGTCAAGCGCCGGAGGACAATCCAGAATTATCAGGTCGAAGTTGCTCTGAATCGGCTCCAGCGCGCGGCGCAGACGCACTGCACGGTCCTCGGCTGCGGCCAGTTCGATATTGGCGCCGGTGAGGTTTTTCGAGCCGGGGAGCAGCGAGAGCAAATCGATCTCGGTGGGCAGAATCACCTGCACAGCCGGAGCGTCGCCCATCAGGACGTCGTAGATCGAGTGGCGATTGTCGTCGCGCTGAAATCCGAGGCCCGAGGAACAGTTTGCCTGTGGATCGCAGTCGACGAGGAGGACTTTAAGGCCCTCAATTGCGAGACAGGCGGCGAGGTTGATGGCAGTGGTGGTCTTGCCAACTCCGCCCTTTTGGTTGACGATCCCGAGAATCTTACCCATGGCAATCTAGACTAAAGGGAAGGGCTGGTTGAGGCCAGGCGGTTGCGCTGTGGAGAACCAAGCCAACCTGTGGAAAGCCTTCTTGGCGGAAAGAGGAGAAAGCGCGCGAAGCACTTGCGGTGGAAGGGGTTCAGGGCAGACTGAAGAGTGTGTGGCTGGAGTGCCTCAAAAGGCTGGATCGGTGGAAAACTTTCGTGATTTGCGGGGAGTTTCGTGCAGAAAATTCGCGATTATTTTGGCGAGCCCGACTTGAGACGGCGACCATTTCCGGCCAGGAGCTCAAATTGTTCCACGTGGAACAATTTGAGCTTTGGCTGACTCTCAGGAATGTTCCACGTGGAACAATTTGAGCTCCTGGCTGACTCTCAGGAATGTTCCACGTGGAACATTTGGTAGCTCAGCGTTCAATGCTTCTGGACTGTCGGAGCTGGAGCCAAGGGATTCTTCCAGGGAAATGCTTCCGCGTCCAGCCCGCTCGGGGACCACCGGAGAACAATGGCCTGCGCCGCCTTGGCCAGCGTCTTCTCGGCCTCATTGTCACCGGTCCAGCCCTGGTCGGCATTATCCCAGGTGTATGCCGAGATCACTACCGGGCCCGCTTTTGTCGCGATTAGAGCAACATCGTTCCGAACTCTATCCAGAGAGCCGGTTTTATTGGCAATCGCTGATCCGTGATCTCCCGTATCCAACATCTCCAGATAGCGGGGCAGGCTGTCGCGAGTCTGCTGGTTCAGCATCATATTCAGGAAAACGCCGCAAAGCGGGCCATCGCCGAGCTGCGGGGCGCCACCGTCCAGTGATAGCCGGCATTCGGCCAGCCGCTCCATCACCGACGCCATCTCCCTCGCCGTGGTTTTGCCCAGTCCGAATTTTGGCTGATCGGAAGGCATGGTTTCCTTTGACGGCACGCCTATCTTTTTGTAGAGCCAGGTCTCTTTCAGTCCCGCTGCAAGCAAGGTGCGGTTGATATGAGCCAGCCCCAGGCGGTCGATTGCCATATTGGTTGCGGTGTTGTCGCTCTGGATGACCATCAGAGTCAGGGTGTCGCCCAGTGTAAGCGTCAGCGGCGGTGTGAGCTGGCCCAGCACCCCAGACCCTCCCGTTTGATTCTCCTTGGTCAGCACAAGTTTGTCTGCCAGAGTAGCCTGTCCCGAGCGAATCTGCTCGGCGGCATCCAGCAAAACGCCCAACTTGATAACCGAGGCAGTCTGCACGGGTTGATCCGCATCGACTGAAGCGGTCTGGCCGGTTTTTAGATTGTGCGCGAAAAGGGCGAAATGCCCGTGATGAGCATGGGCGATTACCTGCAACTGCTGATCGAGCTGCTGGTCTTCCTGTTGAGCCGCAGTTTGAGCTAAAGCCTGAGCGGGATAGATGCTCAACCCCAGCAGCACACCACACAATACAGCGAATTTGAATGAAAATAAAGGCGAATTCATACAGCCAGTCTAGCGTATCGCCTCAACGAAATCGTGTGCGATTCAAGTGCAAGATTCTGGCAATAATGGGCCCCTCGTCCTCTAAACTGATTCCGGCTTGCAAAGGAGCGATATGGAAACCCCTAATGCTTTTATCGGAAAAGTCACGCAGCCATCGGAGACGGAGGTTGCAGCTTCCCTCGGTTCAACCGCCGCGTTGTGGGAGCAACTGGTTGATTGGCTCGCCGAGCGGGGAGCCGCAGAGCAGGAGTGGAAGTCCAGTTCAGCCAAGTACGGTTGGTCCCTTCTCCTCAAATTAAAGAGAAGAACCATCGTCTATCTCATTCCCTCCGTTGGTTGCTTTCGTGTGGCGTTTGCGCTCGGCGACAGAGCCGTTGAAGCCGCCCGTAAAGGCGATCTATCCAAGAGCACGCTCAAAATCATCGAGGATTCGCCGCATTACGCGGAGGGAACTGGTGTGCGGCTCGTGGTGAAGACGCCCAAAGACCTGGCTGCGATTCGCAAGCTGGCCCTCATCAAGCTGGCAAACTAACAGTTCGCTCTCCCAGCGCAATCAGCCGGTCCTCACTGCCGGGCAGCGGCAGCGGCGTGCTCCACCCGAACTCCGCTCCTGCCGCTTGCTGGAGGGCGGGAAGGTCAGCGACGGTGGTCATCAGCGCCAGCCAGCCGCCTGTACGCACCAGTTTCGATGCCGCCTCGACGGCCAGCTCCATCTTGTCCACGGCGCGCAGCGTTACGCAATCGAAGACGGCATGAAGTGCCTCTCCGCGGCCCGAGTAGACTTTTGTGGAGACCCCCAGCACGCGGACGGCTTCGCTTAGAAAGGCGGCCTTTTTGCCCTGTGATTCAGCCAGAGTGACGGCGATCTCCGGCCGGCAGAGAGCGATGGGGATCCCAGGGAAGCCTGCGCCGGAGCCGAAATCCAACAGTGTGCCGATTCCGGCAGGGAGGGCGCGGGCGCAGGCTATCGACTCGACAAAGTGGCGCGAGAGAATGCCCTCTTCGTCGCGAATGGCCGTGAGATTCACGCGGGAGTTCCAGCGAAGAAGGAGCGCGAGATAGTCCTCGAAACACTGAGATAGAACCGCGTCGAGCGGAGCCAGGCCAGCCTTTGCCAGAATGGAATTGAGCCGCGTTCCGGGAGAATTTAGAGTTTCGCTCATGCCGGCGCGATCGATTCTTCGATCTGCCGGGGCTCCCACACGGCTGCGGCCTGCACAAATGCCGCGAAGATGGCGCGTGAGAATGCGCTCTCAGTGTAAGTCCGCTCGGGATGCCACTGTACCCCCAGAACAAAATGCTCGCGCGAGTCCAATTCGACCGCCTCGACCACCCCATCAGACGGCGAAACAGCGCTCACAAGCAGCCCGTCGCCCGGAATCCGAATTGCCTGGTGGTGGCTGGAGTTGACCTGAGGCGCGGCTGTAAACCCTAGAGGAACAAGGCTGGCCAAGCGCGAACCGCGTGCAATTTCAACCGGGTGGGCCTCGACCATATCCCGGCCAGGGCGGTGATTGACTGCGGTCTTCAAATCCTGAATCAGCGACCCGTTCAGCCATACGTTCAGAGTCTGCACACCGTGGCAGATGGCGAGAATTGGCTTGTGGAGGTTGAAGGCGTCCTGGAGCAGAAGCTCGTCAACGGCGGTTCGAGCAGGGTCCGGCTCACCGCACTCCGGAATCGGATCTTCGCCATATCGTTGTGGGTCCACGTCAAACTTGCTGCCGGGCAGAAGCACGCCCTGCACCCCAGCAAGCAGCCGGGCCACACGATCAGGCCGCTCGTGCAGTGGGACAATGATGGGCGTTGCCCCGGCCGAACGCAGGGCGGCTATATAGGGCGGCAACGAACGCTGGTTGTAAGCTGAATCGGCGCCCGTAGGCTCGGGAATTGCGACGTGGATGCACATGGCAGAAACAGTGTAAGGTTTCCGGCGAAAAAGCGATAGGGAGGGCGGGCTGCGGAGCCATACAGGCTCAATAGCTCTAGACGCTTTCACGCCCCGCAACGGGCTCGGGCTGGTTCAACAATTCCTGGATGGCGTCCCGAAGCCGCGCCGTCAACTCGTCGGTCTGCCGGATGGTCATTCCCACGGTTTCGATTGGCTCGCCGATCTTCAGAGTCAGTTCACCGGCGTAAAAGTGGTGGGTATGAATCGGCAACAGCTCGTAGACTCCGCCGAGCGCCAGCGGCACCAACGGTACCTGCGCGCGAATGGCGAGGTAAGCCGCGCCGGAGAGAAATGGCTTCAGTTTGCCGTCGGAAGTCCGTCCACCTTCAGGAAAGACGAACAAGGGCATACCGGAGCGCAATGCCTTGGCTCCAGCGCCAAGGCTGGAGCGCGTGGCGTGCGGGTTGGCGGTATCGATCGGCATCTGGCCTGATCTATTTAAGTACCATCCTATGAATGGGATAGACCACAATTGCTTTCTCGCAAGAATGCGAAATTGGAAGGGCAGCACAGCGAAGATTACCGGAATATCCATGTAGGACGTGTGGTTGCAGGCGTAGACAGCTACGGGGCATTTGCCCAGATTCTGCGCACCGGCCACCGTGAGCCTGGACCCGGAAATCCAAACCAGGGCCCGCGCCCAGATTCGCGCGACCCTGTGCTGCGCATTGCCTTTTTTGTCCACCACCGAAACCAGCAGCGCCAGGCTTCCGAAGGCCGCGGTGACGAGGCCAAAGAGCGGCGTCTGGAGGAGGTTGGTGCGCCAGCGATAAAGGCGCGGTAAAGGATTAGGGCGTTGTCTCATTATATGAGACCTCTGGTGAGGAGGATTGGGCGCACTTCTCCTACAAGGTAAACCGAGCCGGAGACCACGACCGTCCCGCCGTGGCCGCGCTCACCGGCCCATTGGAGGGCTTCGCCCACCGAGTTTGCGCTGAGGGTTGGAGTTCCTGTTGCCCTGGCCGCAGCTTCCATCTCCTCCATCGGAGTGGCTCTTGCCGAGTGGATGGGCGCGAGAATTACCTGATCGAAAAGCGGAAAGAGAATCTGCGCCATTTCCGCAACGGGCTTGTCGCGGAGGCAACTGAAGACGAGGATTCGCGGGCGGTCTCCGCTGAGCAATCCGGAAAGCCCAGAGCGAAGTGCCCAGGCTCCGGCCGGATTGTGCGCGACGTCGAGAATCCATTCGACGCCGCATGATTCGATTCGTTCGATGCGTCCGGGCCACAGAGTCTGACGAATCCCCTGGGCGATGGATTCCGGGGTGATGGGAAAGCCATGCACCGAAGCCAACTCGACTGCGGCAGCAATGGCCAGCGCGACATTCCGGCGCTGATGAGCGCCAGTGAGCGGGGAAGCAACTTCGATCTCCTTGCCCACTACTTCGACAGAATAGGAAGCTGCCGGGTCCGCGCCGATGGGCGGCATGTAGGACTCCGTCTCCACTCGACGGAGGCCGAGTTCGGCAACGGCTTCGCCTAACACCTGGTTGGCCTCCGCGTGCTGCGGCAACGCAATCAGCGTACCGCCTCGGCGCAGGATTCCGGCTTTCTCGCGCGCGATGGCGGTGATGGTCGAGCCGAGCCATTCCGTGTGGTCGAGCGAGATGTCGGTGATGATGGAGAGCAGGGGATCGACAACGTTGGTCGCGTCGAGCCGGCCGCCCATCCCTACCTCGAGCACTGCCAACTCAACTTTCTCTTCGGCAAAGTAGACAAGCGCCTGTGCGGTCAGAATCTCAAAGAAACTGGGATGCTGCGGCAGGCGGCCTTCGGAGACAAGCTTCTGCGCTACGTCGTGAACGCGGAAGTAAAGCCGGGCGAAGGCATCGTCGGAAATCTCGGCCAGGTCAATGCGGATGCGCTCGTTGACGCGCTCAAGGTGCGGCGAAGTGTAGAGGCCCGCGCGTACTCCTGATGCCGTCAGAATGGAGGCCAGCGTGGCCGCGGTTGAGCCTTTGCCGTTGGTACCGGCAATGAGAACGGAGCGGAAGCTGAAATGTGGATCGCCGAGCGCGGCCAGCAGAATGCGAAGCTCGTCGAGCGAGAATTTTCGCCGTGGCTGGCCGGTGCGCGTATACAGCTCCGGCACCATGGCATTCAGTTCATTGATGGCTGCTGAGTAGGACATGGAAAGTCAAGTATAAGAGCCGCGTCTCATGCGGCGGAAAATGGGCCTGAAAATCGGGATGTTCAAGGTTTGTGGATTCCCATCCATTCCGCAAAAGACGCGGAATGGATGAGGCGCCCGGCACAGCGAAAAAACTGAACCCTGATCCCTGTTCCTTGCCCTCTTATTTGTTTTCGTTGCCGATGAGGCGGAAGGTGATGGTGCCCCAGAAGAGGCGGGCGCGCATCTGGACGGGCAGGTGGCGCTCGTCGTCGGTGTACCAGATCCAGATGTTGCCGCGATTCTTGACCACGCCGGCGTCGGCGGTGGGCTGCACGCGCAGGGTATGGAATGAGCCGAGGGGAGTCTTGATTTCCTCGCGGCCTTCGACCTTCATGGTGACGGGCACGACGTGCATATTGTCGACCACCGGAATGACGAAGTTGTGTCCCAGGGCGATGGGCTGCGACGAGGCGTAGTAAACGCCGGAGAGCAGGTCAGTGAGGCAGGCGGGCGCGGTTGACTCCACGTGCTTGGTCTGCTTGGTGACCAGGTTCTTCTCATTCAGAACGGAACGGTTCTGGGCATAGTCGAGGTGGAGGGTTGAGGAGACCTGGCGGCGGCCTTCGACCGTTTGCTTGTTGAAGTCGTAAGTGCAACCCTTGGCGCGGTCAAAGCTGGATTGGAAGCGGTCAGCAACATGGAAGAGCATGTTGATGGCGCCGATGGTGTCAGCGCTGGCGGTGAGGTTTTCGCGGTCGCCGTCCGCCTCAAAGCGCATCACGGCTGTTCCGGCGGGAAAGACGCGCCAATCGACTGAATAGGTGAGGGTCTGCTTCAGCGGAAAACTGAAGCCAGGGCGCGGCGGCGCCAGCGTGGGCGCTTGCTGGCCGAGAGCCACGGCGGACGGAAGCATTGTGGCGAGAAAGGCGATTGCGACTGTAAGGGTCTTCACCGGCGGCCTGGCTCCTTGCTACGTGGTCTGCGGGGCTAAATGAACTGCTGGGTTGCCGAAACCGCTTATCGCGGCAGAGTTACCCATGCGGCGAGCAACGGTCGCAAAAGGAGCAGGCTGAAATAAAGCAGTAAAGCTCCTATAGCTGCATTGTACTCGCGGTGCTGGATGTAGAGCGAAAAGGAAAAAGAGCCGGGGGCGCTCTCTCCTTTCGGGTTACGTGCCGGGGTCAGGCGCGGGATGATGCGCGGGACCTGATGGCAATAGTCGTCGAAGCCGGGGAAGGTGGCGCGGAGAAAACGCTCTTCCGAGGCGATGACCGGAACGTAGATGGCCGCGAAACCGAGAGCGAGCACGAGCGCCACAGGCCAACTGAGCAGCGCCACGGCAAAACCGGCGGCGATGAGCATGGAACCGAGATAGAGCGGGTTGCGGGTGTGGGCGTAGGGTCCGGTTACGGTCAGCTCGCGGTTCTTTTTCACGTAGCCCGAGGCATAAGCGCGGAGCCAAAGGCCGGGAATCACTAGCGCGAGGCTCCAGGCTACGGCGGCTGGAAGGGGCGCGCGGCGGATTAACTCGAAAAGATAGAGCGCGGCAGTGAGAAAACCCAACGGGACACGGATGCGCCGGGCTACTCGCTGCCAGCGGGCGATGAGGTCGGGTTGCGGCGGGTTAGTTGAATCAGTCAACAGACGATCTCCAGTGGAGCGGGACAATTAAGATTCGTGGTTTCCCACCCTAGCCGCAAAAACAAAGACGCGGCGAGGGTGGGGCACCCGGAGTGTTGTCTCTTCCCGGGTTCGAAAATCTGGATTTAGGGTACCCGGAGTGTTGGGTCATAGAGCTGTTTCAGGATAAAGCAATGCGTTGGCGGCGCGCAGAACGGCGTCGGGCTGGATGGTGAGCAAGCCTGCCTCCGGAGCCTCGTAGCGGGAGTGGTCGCGGCGGCTCTCCGGGCTGCGCAGAACTGTGAAACGCGTGCCGAAGGGGCCGTTGCGGCTGGGGTCGGTGGGGCCATAAATGCCCACCACGGGGCGCGAGAGCGCGCACGCCAGATGGAGCGGGCCGGTGTCGCCGGCGATGGCCAGACTGACGCGGCGGGTGATGGCGATGAGCTGGGCGAGCGAGCAGACGAGCGGAGTGGCGGCGCCGGCGGTTTGGCGAACGATTATCTCGGCGAGCGGCTCCTCGCCGGGGCCGACGTTGATGAGAATGCGGCAGCCGTTGGCGATGAGAGACTGAGCCACGGCGGCGTAGCGCTCGGCTGGCCAGCGTTTTGCACCCCAGCCGGCGCCGGGGTTGATGAGAACCGCTGGTTGGTGGCCGGTTGGAGGCAGGATTTCGTCGGCCCAGGCTTCGGCGGCGGGGTCGATGGGCAGCAAAGGTAGGACAGGGGCGAGTTGATCGCCGGCGATGGCCGAGGCTAGCTCGATGTCCTGCTCGATGACATGCGTGCTGTGCGTGGGGACGCGCTCGGAAAATAGCCAGCGCGCTGCACGCTCCCTTGGTTCGGCCTCGCCGATGAGCCGCTTGCCGCAGGCGAGACGCGCGATGACAGCCGACCGGATGGCGCCTTGGAGGTCGATGACCGCATCGTACTCGGCGGCCCTCATGGCTGTTCGCAAGGCGTTGATTTCATGGATGGTATGGCGGCTGAATGGGGCTTTGCGCCAGATTCTGGTGGGGGCGAGGTGAAGGTGGTTAATGAGGGGTTGGGCGAGGTTTTCTCCCTCAGGGGCTAAAGCCCGCGTCGAATTTGCTGGGTTTATGTACGGGCTAAAGCCCGTACCCTTCACCGAGGTGAGCTGTCCAGGATCCTCCACGGAAGGGGCTTTTTCAGTGAGCTTTACCGGGGCTAAAACCCACGTCGAATTTGCTGGGTTTATGTACGGGCTAAAGCCCGTACCCTTCACCGAGGCGAGCTGTCCAGGATCCTCAACGGAAGGGGCTTTTTCTGTGAGCTTTACCGGGGCTAACGCCCGCGTCGATTTTCCTGGGTCTATGTATGGGCTAAAGCCCGTACCCTCCACCAAGGTTCGCTGTATCGAACCCTTCACCGAAGCGGGTGGTTCAGAACTCTGATTCGCCGATAGTAATGCCTGCCAATGAGGCTCGACGACCCAATCAATGATCCAATCGGGATGGGTTTGGCGGAGAGCCGTTATAGCCGGCAAGGCGTGCAGAATGTCTCCCATGGCGCCGAGCCGGACCACAAGCAAGCGAAAGTTGGAGTGGTTTTGCAAGGTCTGATTTTCTCACGGCTGAGTTGAGGCTGGCGCCAGCCGGTTAACGAGCCAGTCGATGGCGGCGGCCTGGTTGTCGATCTCGATGCGCAGGCGGACGGCTGAGAGAGGCATGGACTCCGGAAAGGCGGAAGAAAGCGCTCCCAGACGGACCATGTCCTTTTCGGTGGTGATGAGAGCCGTTGCGCCGGCGTCGCGGGCTGCGGCTGCGAGGCGCTCGAGATCGAGAGCGGTGTAGCGGTGGTGATCGGGGAAGGCCTGCCGGAGAGCAAGTTTTAGGCGAGCCGCTTCAAGGCCGGCGAAGAACTGTTCGGGGCGGGCGATGCCGCAGAAAGCGGCTATGGGGCCGTTGACGGTGGGGATTTTCATGGTGCGGCGCAGTCGCAGGACTGGGCCTTGCCAGCCCCATGCGCGCAGGTCGTCCTCGAGCTTGGGGTCGGTGGCCGGAATGGCGATGATGCTGGCCCGGCGGGCGGCGCGGAGCGGCTCGCGCAGATTTCCAGCTGGGAGCAGCCAGTCTTGCCAGTCGCGGCGATCGAGAAGCAGAATGTCGATGTCGCGGGCGAGTTGGCGGTGCTGGAAGCCATCGTCGAGAAGGTGAACGATGAGCGGATGGTCCTCCTCCTGGACAATAGGCGGTTGAGAATTGAGGTTTCCCACGCTTACGCCAGGAACGCGCAAGGATGGGGCACCCGGCTCATCTCTATCCGGCAGCGCACCGCTATCCGGCAACTCTTCGGCCTCGGCCAGCAAGCCAGCGTTGTAGCGCTGAGGAGCCACGTAGACCGGGACACCTGCTTCGCGCGCAATGAGGAGGGGTTCGTCGCCGAACTCTTCGGCGGTCCCGCTTGGGTTGACGCGGGCGGCGAGTTGGCATTGGCGGCCATAGCCTCTGCTGAGCACATCCACGCGCAGGCCGCGCCGGGTGAGCGCTTTAGCCAGCGCGACGGTGAGCGGCGTTTTGCCCGCGCCTCCCGTGGAAAGGTTGCCGATGCTGATTACAGTAAAACGCAGCCGACGGACCGGCTCAAGCCCGGAGCGGAGACGCCACGAGCGCCATGCGAGCGCCAAACGATAGAGCGGGATCAAAGGGAAGAGCAAGCGGCGCGCGGAGAAAGTGTCTTTCATGAGCTTTGCTCAGTTTTATCATGCGCCGAAAGCAACTCCGCGAGCGCGTCCATGGAGCGGCCGGTTGCCCCGGCCTGACTGGAGAAAACTTGTTTGGCGCGAGCGCCCATGGCAGCGGCTCCGGCCGGATCGCGCAGCAGATCGATAAAAGTTGTGGCCAAGTCTGCTCTTTTGGCAATGCGGAGGGCCTGGTGGGCGAGTAAATCCTCAGTGATGGCGCGAAAGTTGGCGTAGTGCGGACCCATGACGATGGGAACACCGAACTGAGCCGGCTCGAGCGGGTTGTGACCGCCAGCGGGAATGAGGCTGCCACCGACGAAGGCCACAGAGGCCAGCGAGTAGACCGAGGCCAGTTCGCCGATGGTGTCGAGCAGGACGATCTGACCGGGCGCAAGGGGTTTCAGCGTCCCAGGGGGCTGAGAGTTCCAGTCCGAACGCCGCAGCCACGGAATGCCGGACTTGTCGAGCAGCGCGGCCACCGCGCCAAAGCGCTCCGGATGGCGGACGGCAAGGACCATGGCCAGTTGCGGATCGGCTTCAAGCAATCGCGGCCAGGCTTCAAGGAGCGCTGCCTCTTCACCTTCAAGCGTGCTGCCGGCGACGATGAAGCGCAGATTGGCGGCCAGCGATTTCAGCAAACGGGTTGCCTCGGCTTCTTCGGCGGCGCGCACATCGAATTTGAGATTGCCGGAGACGGTCACAGCTTGTGGGCGGCAGCCGACCGCCTTGAGGCGGTCCGCATCAGTCTGGCTCTGCGCAAGGACGCGGCTGAGCGGCTCCAGAAACTGCTTCCACAGCGAGCGCAGACGCCGATAGCGCGGCCAGGAGCGGTCGGAGATGCGGGCATTGACGACGGCCACGGGGATTTTGCGGCGGTAACAGGAGTTGAGCAGATTGGGCCAAAACTCGGTCTCGGCAAGAATAAGCAGGCGCGGCCGTAGAGCATTTAGCCAGGCGCGGACAGCAAAAGGCAGGTCGAGCGGACAATAAAAAACGCGGCTGGCGCCGAAGCGTTCGCGGGCTAGCGACTGGCCGGTGCGCGTGGTGGTGGAGATGACGACGGAATACTGCGGAAGCGCTGCGTCGAGGGTCTTGACCAGGCGGCTGACGGCCAGCACCTCGCCTACCGAGACGGCGTGGACCCAGATAATGGGACGTTGAGGAACTAATCCGGTAGCGGCGTGGCGAAGGCGTGGTGGGACAAATCCTAGGCGCTGCAGCAGCCCCTCGCGATACTTTTGTGCAGTAGCCATGCGGAAAAGCCACCACGGCGCGCCCAGAATCAGCACTGCCAACAAGGCCAGATTGTAGAGAAACAGAATCATTGAGTTACAAAATTTACCTTTCCAACAGTAATTATCAAATGATACAGGCGGCTTTTAATGGTAAAGTCGATGACAATGAAATCCCTGAAGGCTGTTCCCCAGTTACTGCTTTGGCTAGCGGTTCCTGCCATGGCGAGCAACCACGCCCCGCCTCCAGTGCAGCCAGCCGCGTCGTTTGCGGCTGTGGAGGTACACGAGGACGAGAAAGTCGCCATAGCAGCCGAGCCTTATGATACGCGCGAAAAGGAGAGCATCTTTCGCGGGGATTATCTCGGCCATGGTGTGATGCCAATCCGCGTAATTGTCACCAACAACGGCAACCGGCCGATTAGCCTGCTCGAAGCGAGGATTACGTTTATCACCGCCGCGGGCAACATTATGCAAGTTGCCCAGCCAGCGGATGTGCAGCGGCTGATGAACGGCAAGGAGCACGAAAGCGGCGACCCCCCGCCGCCCAACATCAAGCCCATGCCCAAACCCAACAAACGGGAGATCGATGCGGACTTTGACGCCTTCGAATTTCGGGTGCTGGTGGTCAAGCCTCACTCGACAAGCGCGGGGTTTCTGTTCTACGACGTCTCCGCGCTGGATCATCCGCTGGAGGGCGCCAAACTGCACCTGCGCACTCTGCGCGATGCTGATGGCACGGAGCTGTTCGACTTTGAGATTCCCTTCGAAAAGTATCTCAAGTCGAAGCCAGGTCAGGCGAACTAGCGTAGGACGCCGCGAACAGGGCGCTTACCGATGAACGCGCATGGGATGAATTTGAGGAAGAGGCTTGCCCTCAGGGGCTAAAGCCCAGTCATTTTGCTGGCCTTTGCGGCACGACTAAAGTCGTGCCCTGACACAAAGCGGCTTTTTGAAACATGTTCAGTGGGTTTTTGAGTAGGCTGTGAAGTCGTGCCCTTTCAAAACATCGCATCCGACGGAGTTTTTGCGCAGCCTGTAAAGCTCAGTTTATATTGGGCGTTTATGGCAGTCAGGGCTAAAGCCCTGACCTACCAGTCGTGCCCTTTCAAAAAATTAAATGACCAGATGCGTGACGCACACCACCAGTGCTGAGACCGTGTGATTTAGTAATTGTGCATGGATATGCGCGGGCGAGGACGCCCGCACGACAGCCGGCCGGGAGGCGCTACTTTTCTGTCATTGCAAATTCAAGCGGTCACAGCACTAACGCCTACTCGTAGTAGGTAGCGGTGCAGGTGTCGGTTTCCCATATGGTCAGATGCTTCACGCGCACGCGGCCCTGGGTCATGGCGGCGAGCTGCTCGCTGGTTTGCTCGTAGAAGTATTTGGCGATGTTTTCAGCCGAGGGGTTGAGCACAGTGAATGGCTCGAGGTCGTTGAGCATCTGATGGTCGATGCGGTCGACGACCGGGTGCAAGACCTGCTTGAGCAGCTTGAAGTCCAGCAGGAGGCCGGCGGGGTCCAGCTCCGCTCCGGCGAGGGTGACGCGGACCTTGTAGTTGTGGCCGTGCGGGTTTTCGCACTTGCCCTTGTAGTTGCGGAGGTAGTGCCCGGAAGAAAAACCGGACTCCACGGTGACTTCAAACATTGGCGTCTGCTCGATTCTGTGCGGGGAAGCGTCCCTGATCTCTATTTTAGTCTGTCGCCGCTTTGGGGCTGGCTGCATCGACGCATTTCAGCCAACGAGGAGATGTCGCTCAGGGGCTAAAGCCGTTCCTTCTACGGCTGTCTTCGGCACAACTGTACAGGATGCGGAAGAACTCGGGCCCTTAAGTGAAATTGGCGGACATCATCCCTCCGGGGCTAAAGCCCGCATTGATTTTGCCGGCTTTATGCGGGGGTTGAAACCCCCGCCTCCCTCCGTTTTGAGTTTTTCTGCAAACTGTGGAGTCGTGCCCTGACGCAAGGCCGCTTGTTCTAGTCACTCTGGCCGCCGTCGCGGCGTTTGCGGCGAGCAGCCAGCCGCGCCTCTTCACTGCGGCGATCCACTTGCTCAAAGAGATGGCTGAGGACGCCGATGAGCGCGGCGGCGAGGCCGACCAAGAGCAGAAAGAGCGATGCCGTTCGCCAGAGAGACGCGTTGGCGGGCAGACCGGGCTGAAAGCTCGAAGGCAGGAGCGACATTGACGCTGAGAGCAGCGCGAAGAAGAACAGCGTGGCGGCGAGGATGTAGAAGTTGCGGGACATGGTTTTTGGTGAAGTGGAGAAAATCCGCTGAGCCTGATGCGATTCTAACGGGAGAAAGCAGTTTTCAACCGAAAAGAGCGGCACTCTGGATCAGCTTTACCCCGGCCTGAGAAAACTCAGCTTCGATCTTCGCAACCGAGCCGTTCAGGTTGATCGCCCGGCAGGCGTCGCGCAGGACAACGGCCGGCAAGCCCAGACTCCGGGCGTCGAGAGCCGAGTAACCGACGCAGAAGTCATAGGCGAGTCCGGCCAGGAAGACGCGGTTCAGGCTCCGCTCTTGCAGATAGCCGGCGAGGCCAGTCGGGGTCTGGCGGTCGTTCTCAAAGAAGGCGGAATAGGAATCGATCTGTGGGCGGAAGCCCTTGCGCAGAATCAGTTCCGCTTGCGGCAATTCGAGCGCGGGATGGAACTGCGCTCCGTGAGTCTGCTGCACGCAGTGCTCGGGCCAAAGGGTCTGTGTCCCATAATTCAGCTCGACTTGCTCGAACGGCTGTTTTCCCGCATAACTCGACGCGAATGACGAGTGTCCGGCGGGGTGCCAATCCTGCGTGAGCACAATGTGCTCGAACCTTGGCGCGATGTGGAGGATCGGGTTGATGACGGCATCGCCATCAGCGACAGCCAGCGCGCCGCCGGGACAAAAGTCGTTCTGTACGTCGACGACTACCAGGACGTCATGCGCGGTGATCTGCATTGGATTGCCTCGGATGGAAGTTGTGCTTGACGGCCTTGAAATTCCGCTAAGCCGTTTCATCTTTTTCAAAGAACTGCTCCACATCCGTGATTGTCTGCGTCATGCGGTAGGGCGGCAAGCTGGATAAAAATGTCTGGCCGTATCGTTGCCTGGTGATGCGGGGATCGAGGAGGACCAGGACGCCGCGGTCTTCGAGCGAGCGAATGAGGCGGCCGAAACCCTGCTTGAGGGTGAGAACAGCGGAGGGAACCTGGTAGTCGATGAAGGGTTTGCCGCCGGCTTCTTCAATGGCTTTCATGCGCGCCTGGACGACCGGGTCGTTGGGCACGGCGAAGGGCAGGCGGTCGATGATGACGCAACTGAGCGCTTCGCCCTGCACGTCAACGCCCTGCCAAAAACTCGAAGTGCCGAAGAGGACGGCGTTGGGCGTGGAGCGGAACTGCTCCAGGAGAGCTTTGCGCGGAGCGGTGCCGTGGAGGAAGATGGGGAAATCCAGAACAGGCAGCAGGCGCTCGTAAAGGACGCGCATCTGCGCATAGCTGGTGAAGAGGCAAAAGGCACGGCCATGGGTGATTTCAAGCACGCGCTGGATGCAACGGGCGGCGGCTTCGGGAAATTCGGGGTCGCGCGGGTCGGGCATCTCCGGCGGCAGATAGAGGAGGGCTTGTTCACCATATTTGAAATGAGAAGGCACAACGAGCTCGCGCGCCTCGCTGAGGCCGAGGCGCTTGCGAATGTGCTCAAAGCCGCCCTGCACGGTGAGCGTGGCCGAGGTGAGCACGACGGTGGGAATCTGATCGAAGACCAGTTCGTTGAGCAGCTCGGAGACGTCGATGGGTGTGGCCTGCAGGAATGTGGTGCGCGATTGCGAGCGGAATCCGCCTGCACGGCCGCCGGAGGCGGATTTGTCAGCGAAGCCGGAGATGCGTCGCTCCATCCAATAGACCATGTTGCTGGCGTTTGATTCGAGCAGGAATTCAAACTCCGAGCGGAGGCGGACGACGCGCTTGCGAAGCCCCGGCGCTTCGTCAATGCCGGTGAGCGCATCCAAATCGAATTCAATGCGCTGCAAGATGGTGCGGACGGCCATGTAAAGGTCGCCGGAAGTTTCCAGGAAATGCTCGCGCTCATTGAAGGGCTGGCGCCCGTCGGTGGGCATGGGCAGGGCGGCAAAGAAGATGCGCGCGCGGTCGCGGAGTTGCTGAGTGAGGGCGGGCAGGCTGTCGGCGCCTGGCTTGCCGCGCAGTAGAGCGTCAATGTCGCGGGCGAGTTCTTCAAAGCGCAGGTTGCTGACCGTGAGGCCGAAGTAACTCGACGCCACATCTTCCAGCTCGTGGGCCTCGTCGAAGACCACGGCCGCGGCCTCGGGAAGCACGCCGGCGTCGGGTGCTCCGGTGGCGTCGCGTTTGACGGATAGGTCGGCGAAGAAGAGGTGGTGGTTGACGATAATGATGTCGGATTCGAGTGCCTTGCGGCGCATCTCGGTGATGAAGCAGCGGCGGTAATCAGGACACGTCGTGCCGAGACAGGCTTCAGTGCGGGCATCGAGCTTTTGCCAGAGGGCGGACGATTCGGGCAGCCCGGCAATCTCGGCGCGGTCGCCGGTTTCCGTGGTCTGCTCCCACTCGGAGATCTGACGGTACTGATCGATCTCTTCCAGGCCGCTGAGAATGGGCTGAGTGCGCAGGGTGACCAGCTTGTGACGGCAGAGGTAGTTGGCGCGGCCCTTCATGTAGCAGACGCGCAGATCGCCGATGAGGGTTTCGAGGAAGGGAACGTCGCGGAAGTAGAGCTGGTCCTGGAGGGCCTTGGTTCCCGTGGAGATAATAACGCGCTGGCCGGTGCGCAGGGCGGGGAGCAGGTAGGCGAGGGTTTTGCCGGTGCCTGTGCCGGCCTCGACGATGAGATGGCGGCGCTCTTCAAGGGCGCGCTCGACGGCCTTGGCCATTTGCAGTTGGCCGGGGCGGTACTCAAAGGGCAGAGACGAACGCGCGAGAATGCCGCCGGGAGAGAAGAACTCATGGAGCGTGGGCAGGGCGCGGGTTGGGTTTTCGGTGGCTGGCATCGGAAGCGGGTACTAAGTCCATCATAGTGAAGCGGGGCGGGGCGGTGAATCCAAGGACAGTTGCCGGGAACGAAATCACGGCATTATCCGCAGAGTAAATGCTTTCGAAATGAACAGATGTGCTATCCCACCCATTTCGCAAATTACGCGAAATGGATGGGGCACCTAGAATCTTGCTAACACTTAAGTTGAAAATGCTCTAATGCTGGATCGTGGTATCTGACTTTGATGGCTTCTCGGTGACCTGGGTTGATGTGGGTAACTGCGATTTGTCCCAACCTCCGCCCAAGGCCTCGATGAGTTGTACCGACGCTGTCATTTGCTGCACTTGCAGGTTCGTCAGAGATTGCTGATTCGTGAGCAAGGTAATTTGAGCTGTGACAACGTCGATGTAAGGATCGATTCCCGTTTCGTAGCGCCCTAACTCCAGCTTTAAAAAGGTCTGAGAGGAGTCGACTGCTTCCTGCTGGCGCAGGATCTGCTGCGACAGGATGCGAACCGCTGCGAGCGAGTCTTCCACCTGCTGGAATGCAGTGAGCACGGATTGGCGATATGCGGCAACATTCGCGTTGTAAGTCGCAATGTGTTGATTTACAGTGGCGCGACGCAGACCGCCATCATAGACAGTCTCAGAAATGGATGGGCCGACAGACCAGAAGCGGCTGGACGCTGACATAAGGTTCTTGAGGGCGGAACTCTCCAAGCCTCCGCTGGCTGAAAGCGTCAGAACAGGATAATAGGCTGCATAAGCAACTCTGATCTGCGCGTTTGCGGAGGCCATATTCCGCTCCGCGGCAGCAATGTCTGGGCGGCGTTCGAGCAGTTGGGACGGCAAGCCGATGGGGATGGGCGGAGGCGCGCTCGTCTTTGCCTCCACGGGGATGGAAAACGCAGAAGCCGGCTTGCCGATGAGCGTGGCAATCGCGTGCTCATATTGCGCGCGAGCGATGCCAAGATTGATTGCCGCCGATTGCGCGCTGTCCAGAGTAGTCTGCGCTTCGACGACGGAAATTTGATCGTCAACGCCGGTGTCATAGCGAGCCCTGGCAATCTGCAATGCTTTCCGGTCAGCTTCTACTGTTTCATTGAGGAGTTTTTGCAGCGCGTCCTGACCGCGAATCTCAAAGAAGAATTCGGCGAGGCTGGCTTGTTCGGTTAGCCGCTCGTTCTCAAGGTCGGCTGCGCTTAGTTGGGCCTGATATTGGCTGGCATGAACGGCGTTGCGCACTTTTCCCCATAGGTCAGGCTCCCAGGAAATATCGGCCGGAAGAGAGAACAACTGTGTCTGCGCGCCGCTTGGTGTGCCGGTGCTGGTACTGGACGCAGACTTAACATTCGAAGAGGCCTGCGAGCGCGTGTAAGAGCCGCCCACAGTTACTGTCGGGAAATACTGTGACCGTGCTTCGCGCACCAAGGCTCGCGCTTCCATAAAGTTCTCGAAAGCCTGCCGGATATTCTGGTTGTCGATATTGAGTTGCTCTTCGAGCGCGTTCAAATCTGGCTCATTGTAGATTTCCCACCATTTGCCGCGCAGCGCGGCATCCTGAGGTTGCGCGACGTTCCATCCATCGACTTCCTTGAACTGCGCGGGTGGCTCTTTGAAGGCAGGCGGTGCCTTGATCGCGGGCGGATGATACTTTGGTCCAACATTGCATCCCGCGAGCAGGGCGCAGAGCAACGCGATATACGCTGCTGATGCTTGCCGGGTTGGCCTGATTGAATGACTCATAATCGAGACTCCATAAGGATTGATTGCTAGAGCGTGTTTCACAAATGACTTTTGTGCGACGGCTGCAATCCCGCAGGGGTTAAAGCCCGCCGTTGTTTTGTTGCGTTTGCGGCACGGCTGAAGCCGTGCCCTGATACAGAGCGAGTTTTTGAAATACGCTCCATCTCTTTGACCGCATAATTACGTTCCTTTTGCGTTTGTGCTATCCCACCCATTTCGCAAAAAACGCGAAATGGATGGGGCACGGAAGGTTCTTCTTCAAGCGATTACAGTCCTAGGAAGCCTCCGGAATTCCCTGGCGCAGGGTCTCTGGTTGTTTGCCCGTGAAACGGAGTCGCAAGCGATCGAAAAAAAGATAGACGACCGGCGTGGTGTAGAGAGTGAGCATCTGGCTGACGATCAGGCCGCCGACGATGGTGATGCCGAGCGGACGCCTTAGTTCGGAGCCGGTTCCGGTGCCGAAGGCCAGAGGCAGCGCGCCAAACAAGGCGGCCATGGTGGTCATCAGGATGGGGCGGAAACGAAGCTGGCACGCTTCAAAGATGGCTTCTGTTGTGGTCTTGCCGTGCTCGCGCTCAGCAACGAGCGCAAAGTCGATCATCATAATCGCGTTCTTCTTCACGATGCCGATCAGCAGGATGATACCGATGATTGAGATTACGTTGAGGTCAACCTTGAAGAGCATGAGCGCGAGCATGGCTCCAACGCTCGCCGAAGGTAGAGTGGAGATGATGGTGAGGGGATGAACCAGACTTTCATACAGAATGCCGAGAACAATGTAGACCGCGAGCAATGCAGTTCCAATCAGGAGCGGCTCACTGTTAAGTGAAGTTTGATACGCAGAGGCCGTTCCGGCAAAGAAGCCGCGCACGGTTGGGGGCATATTCAGCTTCTCCTGCATTTGGGAAACCATGCGCGTGGCGTCGCTCAGCGACATATCCATGGCCATGTTGAACGATACGGTAACCGACGGGAAGGAACTGGTGTGATTGATAACCAGCGGCGTTGTGGTAGCCCGCGCGGAGGTGACCGCGGAAAGCGGAATGATGCCGCTTCCCGCGGTGTTGAGATAGATATTGGCGAGCCCTTGGGGGCTTTGCCAAAAGGGCGGCGCTACCTCTAACACCACGTAATACTGATTCAACTGCGTATAGATAAGGGATACCTGCGACTGCCCAAAGGCGCCGGAAAGAGAGCTGTCCAAGGACGACGGCGTAATGCCAAGCCTTGCCGCGGTGGGGCGATCGTAATTGAGCAACTCTTCCAGGCCGCTATTCTGCGCGTCACTGCTTACGTCCTGAAATCCCGGGAGTTTCTGCATCCCGGCCAAAAGGATGGGACCCCAGTGCGAAAGATCCTGGACATTGTCCGACTGAATTGTGTATTGGTACAGCGCATTGCTTTGACGTCCGCCGATGCGCAGGTCCTGCGCCGCCTGAAGGAAGGCTGAAGCGACAGGAAGCCGATTCAACTTAGGCCGCAATCGATTGATAACATCCGCAGCGGAAATCTTCCGCACATTCAGCGGCTTCAGCGCGACATTAATGCTGGCGGTGTTACCGCTGCCGGTATGGGCGATGACATTCGCAACCGCCGGGTCAGCCTGGATAACTTTCTCGATTTGCAAAATCGAATTGTCCATCACCGGAAAGGATGCGTCCTGGGGCCCTCGCGCGTTGCCTGTGATGACTCCCGTATCCTGCTGCGGGAAGAAGCCCTTGGGGATAATGTCAATGAGATAAAAGTTCAGCGCAATGGTGAGCAGCAGAATGATCAGCATGGGAGTGGGGTGCTCCAGCACCCACTTCAGGGATCGACTGTATACCGAGACCATCCACGCAAACCCCCGCTCACTTATCTGATATGCGCGGCCGTGCTTGATTGTCCTCTCGTCTTTAAGCAGATAGGCGCACATCATTGGCGTGGTCGTGAGGGAGATCAGCATTGATACAACAATTGCGGTCGATAGCGTGATGGCAAACTCGCGAAAGAGGCGGCCGACGATGCCGCTCATGAGAAGAATGGGAATGAAGACCGCAATCAGCGACATGCTGATCGACAGGATGGTAAAGCCGATTTCGCTGGAGCCTTGAAACGCTGCCTTCATGGGCGTCATGCCTGCTTCACGAAGGCGGGAGATATTCTCCATTACCACGATGGCATCGTCGACGACGAAGCCGGTGGAGATGGTCAGCGCCATCAGCGAGAGATTGTCGATGCTGAAGCCGAAGAGGTACATAACGGCGAAGGTGCCGATGAGCGAAGCGGGAACGGCGACAGTGGGAATGAGTATGGATCGCCAGTTGCGCAGAAAGAGGAAGACAACAAGGATCACCAGGATGACGGAGAGGATGAGCGTCTTCTCCACATCGCTGACAGAGGCGCGGATGGTGGTGGTGCGGTCAGCGACGATCGTGGTCTTGATGCCTTGCGGAATGGAGGCCTCAATCGACGGCAATTCTGCAATCACACGATTGACGGTACCGATGATGTTGGCACCCGGCTGGCGGAAGATCAGGACAGTTATCGAGGGTACGCCATTCAGATATCCCGCGTTGCGAATGTTCGACTGCCCCTCCGTAACTTCAGCAACGTCCGACAGCCTGATCGCGGCTCCGTTCTTGTAGCCGATAATCAACGGCTTGTATTGGTCGGCATTGGAGATCTGGTCGTTGGTGACGATGTCCGCGGTCGTGGTTCCGTCTGAGATCTGTCCGGCAGGCTCATGGGCATTCTGCTGGCTCAAGACGGACTGAATATTCTGGAGAGTGAGTCCATGGCTGTTGAGCAGGGTCGGATTCACTTCAACGCGGACGGAGGGACCGGTGCCTCCGCCCACCGACACTTGTCCCACACCACGAATCTGCGAGATCTTTTGCGCAACGACTGACGACGCTTCGTCATAGAGCGTTGGCTTGTCGTACTTATCGGAGGTAAGCCCCAGAATGAGGATTGGCGCATCAGCGGGGTTCACCTTGCGATAAGTCGGGTTGGCGGGCAAGTTAGCGGGCAGGTAAGTGCGCGCCGCGTTGATGGCCGCCTCGACGTCCCGCGCCGCGCCGTCGATGTCGCGGCTCAGATCGAATTGCAGCGTGATCGAGGAGCTGCCGAGCGAACTCGACGAGGTCATTTCGGTGATGCCGGCAATGTGACTGAACTGGCGCTCCAATGGAGTTGCGATCGAGGAGGCAGTGATCTCGGGGCTTGCACCGGGCAAGCCGGCGGAAACCGAGATCGTGGGGAAATCGACTTGCGGCAAAGGAGAAACGGGCAAGACCGCGAACGCAATGGCCCCCACAAGGATGGTGCCTGCAGTCAGCAAGGTGGTGGCTACCGGCCGTCGGATAAAGGGGGCTGAAATGTTCATGTTCCCTCCGCCGGTTGCGGCTCGCTGCCGGGTTCCACGGTTTTCGGCGCGCGGGCAAAACGATGACCGAGACGATCGAAGAAGATGTAGATCACGGGTGTCGTATAGAGCGTGAGCACCTGGCTCAGCAGAAGTCCGCCGACCATCGCAATGCCGAGGGGACGCCGCAACTCCGAACCCATTCCCTGGCCCAGCGCCAGCGGAAGGCCCGCCAGCAGCGCCGCCATGGTGGTCATCATGATGGGGCGAAAACGCAGCAGGCAGGCTTCATAGATGGCGTCGGTCGCGCTCTTACCGTGCTCGCGTTCGCCCTCCATCGCAAAATCGACCATCATGATGCCGTTCTTCTTCACAATGCCGATGAGCAGGATGATGCCGATGATTGCGACCACACTGAGGTCCTGCTTGAAAAGGATCAGCGCCAGCAACGCGCCGACGCCAGCGGACGGCAATGTGGAGAGAATGGTGATGGGGTGAATGAAGCTTTCGTACAGAATGCCGAGCACGATGTAGACGGCGGCCAGCGCGGCGAGAATCAGCAGGCCTTCATTGGAGAGCGATCCCTCAAATGAAGCCGCGGTCCCCTGGAACCCATACTGGACGCTGAGCGGCATGTTCAGGTCTTTCTGCGCTTTCTCGATGGCCGTAATTGCGCTTCCGAGCGCGGCATTGGGCGCCAGATTGAACGACACCGTGACGGCCGGGAATTGGCCCTGGTGATTGATGGAGAGCGACTCTGCCGCTTTCTCGATATGCGTAAATGCGCTGAGGGGCACGGCATTGGATGCGCTGGTAGTGGTGGCTGCATTCGCTGTGCTGGCGCCCACGCCGGAATGAATCGCATTAAGAGGCGCACTGAGCGCCGTCGATGAAGGCGTGTATTTTACGGAGGCCGTGGTTGCATTGGAGCCGGCGGAAGAGGAACCCGAAGACGCGAAGGACGAGGACGCTCCCGGCCCTGAGCCGCCCACGGACGCGTTGGTTTGGATGTACAGATCCTGCAGTTTGCCGGGACCTTGCTGGGAAGCGGGCGCGGTTTCCAGAATCACATGGTACTGGTTCAACTGCGTGTACATGGTGCTGATCTGGCGCTGTCCATAAGCGTCATAGAGCGTGCTGTCGATGGTTGACGGCGCGATGCCGAGCCGCGATGCGGTCACGCGATCGATGACGAGCGAGACCGCGAGACCTCCAGTTTGCTGGTCGGTAGCCACGTCGGCCAGTTGAGGCAGTTTCTTCATCTTGTCCACGAGCCGGCCGGTCCACAGGTTCAACTCGTTCGCGTCGGGGTCCTCCAGCGTGTACTGATATTGGGTGCGGCTCACGCGGTCGTCCACTGTGATGTTCTGCACCGGTTCCATGTAGAGTTCGATGCCCTCTACCTGGCTGAGGCTGGTTTGCAGACGGCGAATCACGTCGGATGCGCTCAGGCTGCGCGCGCTGAGCGGCTTCAGGTTGATGGACATTCGTCCGCTGTTCAACGTGGTATTGGTTCCATCCGCGCCGATAAACGAAGAGATGCTCTGGACCGCTGGATCCTGAAGGATAATGTGCGCCAGTTGCTGCTGCTTCTGCTCCATGGCGGCAAACGAGATGGTCGCCGGTGCCTGCGAGATGCCCTGAATGACACCTGTATCCTGCGTGGGGAAGAATCCCTTGGGGATGATGATGTAAAGCACAATCGTGAGCACCAGCGTCGCGGCAGCCACAAGCAACGTGATGGTCTGATACCCGAGGACAAATTTCAGCGTGCGGCCGTAGAACGCGATCATGTTTTCGAAGACACGTTCTGAAGCTCTGAAGATGCGGCCTTGCTGTTCCTTGGGAGGGGAGTGGCGCAGAATTCGCGAGCACATCATGGGCGTCAGAGTCAGAGACACAACGGCCGACAGGATGATAGTGACGGCAAGGGTGACCGCGAATTCGCGAAAGAGGCGGCCGACAACATCACCCATGAAGAGCAGCGGAATCAGCACCGCAATCAGCGATACGGTGAGGGAGATGATGGTAAAGCCGATCTGCTCCGCGCCCTTCATGGACGCTTCCATCGGCGAGTCCCCAGCTTCGAGATAGCGCGTAATGTTCTCGATCATCACGATGGCGTCATCCACCACAAAGCCAGTGGAGATGGTGAGCGCCATGAGCGAAAGATTGTCGAGGCTATAGCCCAGGGCATACATGACGCCGAAGGTGCCCACCAATGAAACCGGCACGGCAATGCTGGGGATGATGGTTGCGTAAACATTGCGGAGAAACAGAAAGATGACCATCACGACCAAAGCAACGGTGAGCATCAATTCAAACTCAACATCGGAGACCGAGGCGTTGATCGCCGTGGTGAGATCGGTAAGCGGGGTTACCTGAATTGAGGCCGGAAGATTTACCTCAAGCTGGGGAAGAATGGCCTTGATGGCCTTTACCACGCTGATGGTGTTGGCGCCGGGCTGCCTCTGAATGTTAACGATGACCGCTGGGGTCTCGTTCATCCACGCGGCCTGCTTGTTGTTCTCGATGCCGTCCACCACCTGCGCAACATCCGTAAGCATGATGGGCGCGCCATTGCGGTAGGCAACCACAACCTTGCGATAATCGTCGCTGGTTATGAGTTGATCGTTGGCATTGATCTGGTAGTCCTGATGCGGTCCGTCAAAGTTGCCCTTGGCGGCATTGACACTGGTGGCGAGAAGCGTCGTGCGCAAATCTTCAAGGTTCAGGCCGTAGGACGAAAGCGCTGTGGGGTTGGCTTGAATGCGCACGGCAGGCTTTTGCCCGCCGCTGATGCTTACCAGGCCAACCCCGCTCAATTGCGAAAGCTTGGGCGCAAGCCGCGTATCCACAAGATCCTCAACCTGCGAGAGCGGGATCGAGTTCGAGGTGACGGCCAGCGTAAGCACCGGAGCATCTGCGGGATTGGTCTTGCTGTAAACCGGCGGCGAGGGAAGGCTGGATGGCAGAAAGCTCTGCGCCGCGTTGATCGAGGATTGGACCTCTTCTTCGGCAATGTCGATGTTCAGGCTGAGGGCAAACTGCAACACGATCACGGACGATCCGCCGGAGCTGGTGGATGTCATCTGGCTCAGCCCCTGCAGCTGCCCGAACTGGCGCTCGAGGGGGGCGGTCACCGTGGTGGCCATTACGTCAGGGCTGGCGCCTGGATAGAAAGTCAGTACCTGGATCGTCGGGTAATCCACCTCCGGCAAGGCGGAGACCGGTAACAGGGTGTACGCAACCACGCCCACCAGCAGGATGGCAGCCATCAGCAGGGAGGTTGCGACTGGGCGCTGGATGAATGGCCCGGATGGATTCATGGAGTATTGCTCTCAGCGGGATTGGCTGAAGGCGTCTGCTTCGATACGACGACCTTACTTCCCGCCTGCAACTTATCAAAGCTGCTGGTGGCCACCACCTCGCCAGGATTGACTCCCTGCACCGCGGTCATTCCGGCGTCTGCGACCCCGGTCGTGATTTTGCGCACGCTCGCCGTTCCGTTCGTCACCACATAGAGGAAGGCTACCTGTCCATTGTGTTGAACGGCATTAGTGGGAACCAGCGTTACGCCGTCGAGCGTATTTACCAGCAACCGCGTATTGACAAACTGGTTGGGGAAAAGAGCGCCGCTCCTGTTGTCGAAGGTGGCGCGCAGCTTCACTGTTCCAGTCGTGGTATCTATCTGGTTGTCGATGGAGAGTAACTTACCCGAGGCTAACTTGACGGTCTGTCCGCGATCCCATGCATCTGTGGGCAGCGAATGCATCTTGCGCATCCGCGCCTGCACCTGAGCTAGACTGTCCTCCGGCATGGTGAAGATCACGGTAATCGGCTGCACCTGGGTGACGACCGCCAACACGGTGCCCGCGGATGCCTGAACCACATTCCCCGGGTCCACAAGGCGAAGACCCACACGGCCGGCAATTGGTGAACTGATGTGGCAATAGCTGAGCTGGACCCGGTCGTAATTCACCGTGCCCTGATCGTTTTTCACCGTGCCCTGGTCCTGCAGCACAATTTTTTCCTGGTCGTCCAGAAGTTGCCTGTTGATCCCGTTGCCCGCCCACGCCGTGCGATAGCGGTCCAGATCCATCCGGGCCTGAGACAGAATGTTCGTGTCCCGCTCCAGCGCTCCCTCGGCTTGCATCAGTTGCGCCTGGTAGGGCCGCGGATCGATGTCGATCAACGCCTCCCCTTTTTGAACGTATTGCCCCTCGCGGTAATGCACCGAGGTCAGGACGCCGCTTGCCTGGGCGGTGATGGATGCGGTATTGACCGGCGTAACCGTGCCGATGGCATCGAGATAGATGCCTACGCTGCCTTTAGTCGCCGTAGCTACCGTGGCCGAAACAGACGGCTTCACGGCGGCGAGTTTGTGCTTCGCGGCCGCTGCTTTGGCACTGTTATTGTGAATGACCACAAAAACGATCACGGCGAGAAGCAGCAGGAGAAGCAAGCTCGTCCACAGAACCCAGCGTCTCCTGTACCAGGGAGGAGGCGAAGACAATTGGTGACCGGCGCCAATGTGCTGGCCATCCGATCTATCGGCAACTCCAGACATGCAGCACTCCGCGCTCACGCACAGTTGACAATGTGCTGCTCGCAGAATCACTGAATTCCGCGCGATTGTATGGTCTGTTTTGCTCATTTCCGAAGGGAGTGGGCCGGCAAAGTGTGTAAAATCAACGGCTGATTCACAGTGTGGGAGTTCAGGTAGCGGAGGACAATCCGCGTTTGAAGGGGAGCGTCTATTTCAAGCTGCTTGCGGCCGCTGCAATTGATGGAGTAAAACCTGGTCTTGCCGCTGCCGGTGAGTTGCTCAGTAAAAAACGAGAAGTGATTCCCGAATGACGAGGCTTATTCCCTAAATTACTACTTGACTATCCTTATGGGAGACGGTGAGAAGATTAACCAATTGGGAGACAGCGGACATGAACGCTCTGAAAACGACTAACAAGTTTCTACAGAGAATACTTTGTGTCTCTATCTTCGCCCTCATTGCGCAAAGTTGCACATTTGCTCAAACCAGGAACGCCGGAATCAACGGCTTGGTAACTAATGCTTCCGGAGCCGCAGTTTCCGGGACAGGGGTTCAAGTGCAAAACACTTCTCAGCGCTGGCATACTACTAACATAATCGCGACGATGCGGAAGATCTCTGGACTGAGCCGAAGAACGCGTGGCAATAGACCGGCCACATCTTGTGAATCAGCAGAATGCAGGCTGATATAAACTCAGTGAAATCACAAGAAAGAGAGTGGATCATGTCTAGTACTACACGTCGCAGTATCTTGAAGATGGCTGGCGCAAGCGCGGCTGCTCTTTCCATGGGAACGAGAGCTTTACCTGCCAGCGAACTGCCCGGCCGGTCTTCGGCTGAGGTCACGGGATCGCAAGTAGCTAAATCATCCGATGTAATGGCGATTGCAGCGCATCCTGGCGACGCGTTTTTCGCTATGGGCGCTCCGGTCGCAATGGCAGCTCAGTCTGGGGCAAAGGGTTTCTTGCTGAGCTTGACATTGGGCGAGAAGGGTTCTCTCACAATCCCACCGGCGCAGTATGGCATCATTCAGCGGGAAGCAGCGGAGAAAGCGGCGGCCCTGATGAATGCGGAGGCGCTGTTTCTTGGATACCAGGACGGTACGCTTCCCGCGAACGATGAGGCGAAGTTCGCCGTCTGCGATTTGATTCGACAATACAAGCCTTCAACAGTCGTAACACACTGGAAGGGGAGTTGGCATAAGGACCACCAGGCCTGCTACGACATCGTTCAAGATGCAATCTTCTACGCTGGTTTAGCGAACATTACTCGGGAACTGCCGGCCCATGCGGTAAGGCGATTGCTGTTTGCCGACAACTGGGAAGATGCCGACGGATTTGTGCCCGACACATATCTGGATATTACGCATGTCTGCGACCGCTGGTTGCAAGCGTGCAGTGCATTCCCGATGTGGCGCGGGGAAAACGGGTTCCGCTACAACGACTACTATGCCAGCCGTGCTGTTACATGTGGCTGCGTAAGTAATTTCAAGCAAGCTGTCGCTTTTATGTCGCCTGCCGATCAACGCGTACGGCATATTCGCGCTTTATAGCCGGGTGCGATGCGCTTGACAAAAGACGAGCATCTATTGGTATACTCTACTAGATGACTTGATGGAGTAAGTATGGCTGAACTTCAGCAACTCGACCGCGGCAGCGTGATGCCTCTGCATCACCAAATAGGGCAACGCCTGCTCAGCCAGATTCAATCAGGGGTATTTGAGCCAGGGCAGCCATTGCCTCCTATACAGGAGATTGCCGCTAACCTTGGTGTCAGTAACATGACTGTACGCCAAGCCGTAAAGTCCCTTTGCGACCTTGGTGTGCTCTACAGCAAGCAAGGTAAAGGGACGTTCATTTCGAGCCTTAACCTAGAGAAAGATTTCCGGCAGATACTCTCCTTTACCGAAGAAATGAAGGCGCGCGGGTCAAAGCCTGTATCAAAAGTACTTTCTTTTGAGACTTGCAAAGGGAGCGCTGAGGTTCGAGAGGCGCTTCGCCTGAAATCGAGCGACGACGTGATTCAATTGCGCCGCGTTCGCCAGGCGAATACTGTGCCCATGGGGATTGAGTGCAGTTCGTTGCCATTCAGTCTCTGTCCGGACTTACTCACTACCTACGATCCGCGCACCTCGCTCTATAAAGCCCTGTCAGAGCGTTACGGAATCCAGATGATTGTTGCGGATGAGGTCGTGGAAGTCGGTTTGGCGAGTGTCCAGGAGGCTGAATTGCTGAAGATCGATGCGGGCAGCCCGATATTTGCCTTTACCAGGACGTCATACGTTCAAAACGGCCAGCCTGTGGAGTATGTGAAAGCGACATACAGAGGGGACCGCTACCGGATTGTAAATCGTCTAACGCGCCTTAATCGCGAATTGCTAACGCCTCCCATTTCTATATGACGGGGCCCAGCCTGCAGCATGCCTGCATAGAAGGGAAGTATTTCAATGGCTGAACTAGACTACTTGAATCGGATTACGGAAGTCATTTCTCAAATTCATGAGACGCAGAAAGATAACATCGAGAAGGCCGCCCCAGTCGTTTTCGAAATCAATCAAGTCGGGAGGGCGAGTATATATGTTTGGAAGCGGACACTCGGTGATACCAGTCCTGGACATCTTCCCGCGTTATGGAAGCTTCGTTGGATTTTACCCAATTTATGATCCTCGGCTTATGTGGTTCAACGCAGTTGGCCCCGGCGGCGCGCGCGAACTAAGGATTCTATTTTAGTTTTCTCGCATGGTGGCTTGAATGCAGCGGGAATTGAAATGGCCATAGAAGCCAAGAAATGCGGCGCGACGGTTGTGTCGGTATCCTCTCTTCTTAATTACCGCCAGGCTGCCGCAAAGCACTCGACAGGCAAGAAGCTCCCTGATGTATCCGACATCGCAATTGATAACTGCGTTCCGCCTGAAGATGCACTGGTTGCGAGTGAGGGCATTCCAGAGAAGTTTGCCGCGGGATCCACGGTGGCTTCAGTATCTATTGCCATGACACTGGTTGCGGAAGTTGGCCGCCTGCTATTGAAAGAAGGAATTCGGCCTTCTACATTTGTGTCTCCTAACGTCGGCTTGTCGCCGGATCACAACGAACAGGTATTTAAAGAGTATATGCGCAACGTGTTTCATGGGCAATGATCTTAAGGCGATTTAAGCCTTGGTGAATTGCTCGGATGCGCGGCGACTTATTGGCTTGTTCTGCGTGTAGCAAATAGTATGCCTCTTGAGAGCGATGGCCGCTCTAACAGAGGCTTGCCTGTGGAGGCCCTGGGATGAAGAATGTAAAACTGTGGATTGCAATTTGTGGATTTGTACTTTTGAGCCAGCCAGGGCCGTCGCAGGCCTCCAGCCAGAGCGTAACGGACGGTGGGAATACTTTCTATCCCGCCGCCGTGTGGTATAGCGGTGGGAAAGCGCGCGCGCCAATGCTCGAGAAGATTGACTCCACGAGCGCGCTGCGATGGGGAGCGGACTTAGATCAGATCAAAGCGGATGGCTTCAATACGGTTAAGACCTGGATTGACTGGCAGTCCGGCGAGCCAAAGCACGGAGTCTACAACTTTGAAAACCTGAACCTCCTCATGCGTCTGGCGAACGAGCGAGGGTTGCGTGTCATTGTCCAGATATATCTTGATTCTGCGCCCGATTGGATTGGCCGGCTCTATCCCGGTGGTAGATTTGTCGATCATAGCGGCGCGATTATTGACTCGCAGTCCGCGCCTGGCTATTGCATCGACGATCCCGATGTCAAAAGAGAAGCGGTAGCGTTTCTGGAAGCTCTTTCGCGGGATGCTAACCAGTCTCCATCCCTCTATGGCTGGGACGTGTGGAGCGAGCCGCACGTAATCAACTGGGCTGAATTTCCTTACCTGAAAAGCCCTGAATTTGGATTTAACCCCGCTACGCAAGCAAGGTTCCGGAAATGGCTGCAAGTAAAATATGGAGCGCTCGATAATCTCAATGCGGCCTGGTATCGCAGCTTCTCAAGTTGAAAACAGGTCGAAGCGCCGCGCTTTCCGACTATTCTCTCTTATACGGACTATATCGATTGGCGCATGTTCATTGACGACAAGCTTGCGGGTGACTTAGCAACGCGCGTCAATGCCATTCGCGCCGGCGATAAGGTGCATCCTATAACAAGCCATTCTGATGCGCCGAGCCTTCTTACATCTCCGACCGATAAATACGGCGAGCCGGATGATTTCAAGATGTCTGCTAACGCGGATTTTTACGGCACCTCGATGTACCCGATGCATTCAGAGTCGACACACCCGTGGTCAAGTGGATTGCTTGATACGGCTCTCGACTTTTCCCGTTCCGCAGGGAACAGTCTTCATAAGGGATTTTGGATTGGAGAACTTCAGGCGGGTCAGGGCGCTACAGGTATGCGAATTGCCGCCCCTGTAACTGCGGCTGACGAGACGTTCTGGATGTGGCAGGCAGTTGCGCATGGGGCACGGGAATTTGCGGTCTTCTCCTGGTATCCGATGAGTTCCGGATTCGAGTCGAATGGTTACGGACTTATTAATCTGGATGGGACGTTAACGGACCGTGCACGAGCGGCAGGACAGGCCGCAGCAATCATTGGCCGCCATGTATCCAGCGTCCTCAACGCGACGCCTGCTCCGGCCCAGGTTGCAATTCTCTACAGTCGCTTGTCTTATATGGTCGGCGGATCGCAACCAAATCTTTCTAAACTCGGACGCGCGCCGATAGACTCGGCCATGGGTCTGCATCGCGCCTTTGAGGAAGAACAGATCCCAGTTGACTTTGTTTCGACGCAGGATGTCGCAAGCCAAAAACTGTCGCAGTACAAGATATTGTTTGTTCCTTTCCCTGTGATGCTTTCGGCGGATGTGGCGAGTGGAATCAAGCAATATGCTCAAGGTGGCGGCACTGTCGTAGCTGAGGCCCGTCTGGGATGGAACAACGAGCGCGGGTTTGCCAGCACCGTGATTCCCGGACTGGATCTGGATAAGGTCTTTGGCGCGCGGGAAAAAGTCATTCGGCCCGCGGATAAGTCGCAGATTGCTATCGAGGCCTCAACGAACCTTCCGGGATTAGCTTCCGGCGGAGTGGTATCGGGAGCGGCGTTTGAGGAAGATTTGGAACCCTATTCTGGATCGCAGGTATTGGCGCGCTTCAAAGACGGTGAGCCTGCCGCTGTAGAGAATTCTTTCGGAAAAGGAAGAGCTATTCTTCTCGGATCTTTTGTAGCGCTGGCTTACGACCAAGACCCTGACGCGGGCACGCGGGAGTTCCTGATTTCACTTGCTAAACTTGCGGGGGTTCAGGCTGACGTTGAATTATCGGCGCCTAAAAGCTCGGAGGGGATAGAAGTACGGCGATTAGTCAGTGACCACGAACAGATAGTTTTTGCGTTTAACGAATCCAAAGATCCGGTGGACGCGACTTTGTCGATTGCCGTTCCATGGACACCGAAGCATGTGACCGGATGGGCCAATGATAAGGATGTGCAGTTTGAAGCCCGGCAAGGCAAAGTGTTTATGAAAAAAGCGTTTGCGCCGGGAGAGGTTTGGGTCGTCAGCCTGGAAGCGAATTGACCATGTGGCGCCTCTTGCGCAAAGAGGCGCCAAGGTAGTTTGACGGGCTATTTACGACTGTGAGGAATATGACTTATGCCTGACTTTGTACTGGCGGTCGATCTTGGCGGTACAAATATTCGAGTAGCCAGAGTCAGTAGCGCCGGCCGCATGAGTTATCGTTTCGAAGCGGCCACTCCTCCCGAAGGCGGGGCTGCCGTAATCGATACAATTCTGAAGTTACTAGAGCGAGTTCCGCAAGAGAATGCGCGGGCGCTCGGAGTCGATGTTCCGGGTCTCGCGTATAGCAATGGGGACGTGTGGGCGCCAAATATCAAGGGATGGAAGCGCACGCCCCTGGGCAGGAGACTGAGCAAGGAGTTGGGTTTACCTGTCGTAGTGGAGAGTGACCGCAACGCGTTCGTTGTCGGAGGGGCGTGGAAGGGCGCTGCTCGCGGATGCAGCGATGTGGTTTTTCTGGCCGTTGGTACAGGCATTGGGGCCGGAATACTCTCGGGCGGTCATCTTCTCAGAGGTCATGGCGGGCTGGCTGGGTGCATGGGCTGGATGGCGGTTCGTGACAAATTCCTTCCACAGTACTCCAAATCCGGATGCCTCGAGAGCCATGCGGCCGGCATTGGGATTGGCATTGCGGCGAGCCGCCGCTTGAAGCGCAAGGTGACGGCGCAAGACGCCTATCAGCTTGCAATCCAGGGCGATAAGCGCGCGCAAGAGGTTCTGCGCGAGGCCGGTTGTTATCTCGGCCTGGCTTTGGCTAACCTCGTGAGCACCTTGAATCCGGAAATCATAGTCCTTGGAGGCGGGGTCGCCGAAGCTGGAGAATTGCTGCTGAAGTCGGCCCGGGAAACAATGATGCTCTGGGCACAGCCAATTGCGGTCAAACAAACACGCCTTGTGCGCAGCCGGTTGGGCGGCGCGGCAAGCCTGCTAGGCATGGCTAAAATGGCGCTTGACCATAGCGCGATCTCGCGGCTTGGATGACCCCAAGAGAAACCAGTATTCAGACTGTTTACTAAGGACACCATGCCGCCGGAAACCGATCGCAGTTGCACCGCTCTAATTTTCACAATCAATGCATGCATGTTTATATTCGGGATCGTTCTATTCCTGATGGGGACACTGCTGCCCACTCTGCATGTAAGTTATGCTCAGGCCGGAAAACTCGGGTCAATCCCTTTGATTGGGATATTGATTGCCACAGTCGTGGTGGGTCCGATTCTCGACATTCATGGGGCCAAACAAATACTGATTCTTGCACTGATACTGATCGCCGGGTCTCTCGCTCTTATCCCGTCACTCCACGCTTTCTGGCAGCTTGAGTTATGTTGCCTCGCGTATGGTTTTGGAGAAGGTATTCTCAATACCGCTACCAATGTCCTGATTGCGGACTTACACGCCAAGAGTCGAGCGAGTGCTTTGAAGCTATTGGGCTTCTTCTTCAGTGCGGGAGCGGTTCTGGCTCCGCTATTGATGTCCACGGTTGGGGGATAGCTTTCAGTCTCATTTGTACTTCAGGTATTGGCTGGCATCACAGCCGCGGTGTTATGCCCCGTGACCTTATTTCGATTTCCACCCGCGTTGCAAGCTGGGGTTCATCTTCGTAATGTGCTTTCCGTGCTTAACCAGCCAGCGGTGTGGTTGTTTGGACTACTTTTGTTTTTTGAGTCAGGAAGCGAAAACTGTATGTTCGTATGGTCGAGCAAGGTTGCCAGCGACGTGTTACATACCACGCCAGCGCGGGGAAACCTGGCGCTCGTGGGTTTAGGTGCGGCGCTTGGAATCGGCCGCCTGAGTGCGGTTTGCTGGCTGCGGTGGCTGGGAAACTTGGGCACGATATGGCTATCGGCATCTCTGGTCATTGCCGGCACTCTGGTTGCGCTAGCCGCCCGTGGTCTTACCGTTATGGTTATAGCGATCATCATTATCGGCCTTGGAATCTCCGCAATTTTTTCCACCATTCTGGGTCTCGCCGGGGATCGTTTTTCCGCGGAGACAGGAACAGTATTTGGGGCCATTATTGCGCTTGCAATGTTTGGAGGCGTCGCAGGTCCCTCCCTGGGCGCCTATGCAATTACTTATGGGCCGCTTCACGTGCTGTGGATTCCCGCCGTGTCCGCCCTTGTGATCGGCTTGTTCGCCGCGATTGCGGGCAGGCAAACTTCTCACTCCAGAAAACCAGCGGCATAGAGGCACGAAGGCTATCTGCGAATAGCGTGGAATTGGTCTGAAAACTCAAGGAGAAAATGATGCAGAATGATTCTTATACTTGCAGGCAGCAAGAACTTCCGGATTGCTCGGGAAATCGCCATTCTCTTTGGGCAAAACCCACTTTGGCAAAACTAGCCGTAGTACTTCTGCTTGTACTACCTGGGATGCAGGCCCAAACAAAGCAACCTGACTTCAGCAGCATCGACCATGTCGTTTTAACAGCGATTGACAAACATAAGTTTCCTGGCGCTGTCGTTATCGTCGGACACGATGGCAAGATCGTTTTTCACAAAGCCTACGGAGAGCGGTCCCTGGTGCCAGTGCGCACGCCGATGCGAGAAGACACCGTCTTCGACATGGCGTCGATAACAAAGATTCTCGCAACATCAACTGCGGCCATGGAGCTTTATCAGCAAGGCCTCTTTCGACTGAACGATCCTGTCGCAAAGTATCTGCCGGCGTTTGCTGCGAACGGCAAGCAGGATATAACTATACGGCAGTTGATGACGCACTACTCTGGATTGCCAGAGGGTATTGCATTGAAGGAATCATCGTCTGGAAAGGAGGAGGGCTTTGCGCGCTCCTTCGCCGTTGCGCCGGTAAGGCCGGCTGGGACAGCATTCAGCTATAGCGATATCAACTTCATTGTTATGGGAGCGTTGGTCGAGAAGCTTTCTGGAATGTCTCTTGACGAATACACTGCGAAGTATGTCTTTGCTCCACTAGGCATGGAGCATACGCGTTATCTGCCGCCCGATTCCTGGCGCGATAACATTGCTCCCACGCAGTATGACGAAGATCATCATATGTTATTGGGTGTCGTGCATGATCCCACCGCACGGCGCATGGGCGGAGTGGCCGGGCACGCGGGCCTTTTCAGCACTGCGGGAGATGTGGCCATCTATGCGCAGAATTTGCTCGACCGCCTGCAAGGCAGGCCCAGCAAATTTCCGGTCAATCAGCTCACATTGGAAAAAATGACGACTCCGCAGCAGCCGGCTACAGGCTCGTCTCTGCGCGGTCTCGGCTGGGATATCGAGAGTCCATATTCCAGCAACCGTGGAGAACTATTTCCCGTCGGCTCCTTCGGCCATACGGGCTTTACAGGCACTGACCTCTGGATCGATCCGCAGAGCGACACATATGTAATTCTTCTTAGTAATCGTGTTCATCCTGACGGCGGAGTCAGCATCGTTTCAGTTGCTTCACAGGTTGCCAATGCAGCCGCAGAGGCATTGGATGTGCACGTTCCCGACGGAGGCCAGGAAATTTCCCGCCTCACGGGGTACAACGAATCGCTGAGCGGTATGGTCCGCTGGGGAAGCCGAAACGGCTCGGTAGAAAGCGGCATCGACGTTCTGGAGGATGAGAACTTTTCCTCGCTCGCCGCGCTCGAACAGAGGCATGGCGGCAAGTTGCGCGTGGGGGTGTTGACTAATCAGACCGGGGTGGACAGCCATGGCAGACGCACCATAGACATTCTGTATAGAGACGCTGCGGCAAAGGTGCCCGGTCTGACGCTCACGACCATCTTCAGCCCGGAACACGAGATCCAGGGTGAATTGGACACGACTAACATTCCAGACAGCACCGACGCTGTCACGGGCCTGCCGATTGTCAGCGCATATGGAGCGACCGACTCCACGCGCCATCCCTCGCCCGAGACAATGCAGAGGCTGGACGCTGTTGTCATCGACTTACAGGATGCCGGCGTGCGCTATTACACCTATGAAACCGCAATTGCATATTTTTTGCAGGTTGCGGCGCACTCCGGCACTGACGTTGTTGTACTTGACCGTCCCGATCCGCTGAATGGTTCTTTTGTGCAGGGGCCAGTCTCCGATGCGGATCATTCGAGCTACACGAGTTTCATGCCGCTTCCGGTACGACATGGCATGACGTTGGGGGAATTGGCGCGCTACTTCAACGGAGAGGGCCACATCGGAGCTTCACTGACGGTGGTTCCAGTGAAGGGATGGCAGCGCGGAGACTGGTATGATTCCACTTCCTTACTCTGGATCAATCCGTCTCCCAACCTGCGCAGTCTGGACGAAGCGACCCTCTATCCCGGCATCGGAATGATCGAGGCCTCGAACATTTCTGTAGGCCGCGGGACGGACACTCCCTTCCAATGGATCGGTGCGCCCTGGATAGATGCAACGCAATTGTCCACTGCACTCAATCGGCGCATGGTTCCCGGCATCCGCTTTGTGCCGGTGCAATTTACTCCACAAGGTATGTATCCGTATGCGGGCCAGCTTTGCCACGGGGTTGAATTTGTTATTACCAGCCGCAATGCGCTGAATGCGCCGGAGCTGGGAGTGGAACTGGCATCGATGCTGCATGAACTCTATCCCAGTGAATTCTATCTGGAATCTGTTCGTACGCTCGTGGCCAACCAGTCGACCATGGATGCACTTGATCGACAAGATGATCCACAAACCATTGCCGACACATGGCGCGAGGGGATTGAACAATTTGAGCAAACGCGCAAAGCATATCTGCTCTATGAAGGGGAGAAGAGCGCATTCTGATAAACCTTCGGCGGACATTCAGCCAACGTTTACGGGATAAGTCAAATCGAAAGGGGCGATAAGACGTTCTACATGGGTATATCAACAATACGTTTCCATGCAACACGCCACATGCAATTTGAAAATGCCGTTACGGCAAAATGCTTCTCTGCCTTGATCTGAACCCGCCTGCATCACGCATGGGGCACCCGGCCTCTGTGGTATCCCACCCATTTCGCAAAGAACGCGAAATGGATGGGGCACGGAGCTTTTGTCGACTCCCACCCTAGCCGCAAAGACAAGAACGTGGCGAGGGTGGGCACCCGGCGATCTGCTGCGGGGTCATTTTTGGCTTACGGCCGAATTTCACTCCCCGGCGCTGCGCGGCCTTCACCCCGGCGCGGGTCCGTTCGCTGATGAGGCTGCGCTCCAGCTCGGCCAGTACGCCGATCATCTGCCACATGGCCCGGCCTGTCGGCGTCTCGGTGTCGATCTGCTCGGTGAGGGAACGGAATTTGACGC
>Ga0302320_10001486_pt1 | contig 56495 bp, 43 predicted proteins | sample Bog_T0_3_FD_202130 | JGI IMG/M metagenome (GOLD analysis project Ga0302320, IMG submission 202130) | Peat permafrost microbial communities from Stordalen Mire near Abisko, Sweden - Bog_T0_3 | ecosystem: Environmental > Terrestrial > Soil > Wetlands > Peat | place: Sweden: Abisko, Stordalen Mire...
TCGACGGTGTGGTTCGCTTTGGTGAAGTTGCCAAGGGACAGCGCAAGATCTACGTGACTGCGGACAACGGCGACGAGAAGGAATACTCAGTGCCACGCGGTATCCACGTTAACGTCCAGGAAGGCGAACGCCTGCGTGCAGGCGATCCGCTGATGGATGGTCCTCTGAACCCGCATGACATTCTTGCCGTGTTGGGCGAGAAGGAACTGCAGGGCTACCTGGTGAACGAAATCCAGGAAGTCTATCGTCTGCAGGGCGTGGCCATCAGCGACAAGCACATTGAAGTGATTGTTCGCCAGATGCTGCGCTGGGTGCGTATCGATGAAGTGGGCGACACCAACTTCCTGCTCGAGCAGCAGGTTGACCGCTTCCGTTTCCGCGAAGAGAACGAGCGGGTGCTCAATGCGGGAGGCCGTCCGGCGATTGGACGTCCGCTGCTGCTGGGTATCACCAAGGCATCGCTCTCCACCGACAGCTTCATCTCGGCTGCCAGCTTCCAGGAGACGACCCGTGTGCTTACCGAAGCCAGCATCAACGGCGCGATCGATAACCTGCGCGGCTTGAAGGAAAACGTGATCGTGGGACGTTTGATCCCCGCGGGCACGGGCCTTGAATACTACCGCAACGTGCAGCTCTCTCCGGAACTCGAAGAAGCAGCGGCGCGTGTGCAGCAGGAAGTCACTGCGGAGATCGAAGCGGCGGAACGCGAACTGGAGCTTATGCGCCAGGAAGGCGAAGCCGAGGAGATGGCCGCCGAATAGCACCTGCGGTGCGGCAGTCGGCGCTCGCGCGCCGGTAATGTTGCCCTCCGCAAACATGCAGTTGAAAGCAGGGGCCCGGCGAAAGCTGGGCCTCTCCGTTTTTAGCTCTTCCAGTCAGAGATTCAAGCGTTGGCGAGGTCGACAGTTACGCTTCGCGGCTGAGTGCGGAGCCGGTGGTACTGGGCCTCAAACCAGCATCTTTGCAATCTGCTTCTTGATGTTTTTTGCCTTATACATGGCGCTGTCGGCAACATTCAACAAGCCGTGCTTGGTGAGCGCATCTTCCGGGTAGAGGGCAATGCCCACGCTGGCAGACGCATGCAGAATGTGCCCTGCCACGGCCACCGGCTCGTCAAAGCTGCGTTCGATCCGCAGAGCGATCTCTTCAACATCGGCGCGGTTCCTCACCTCGGGAACCAGCACTGTAAACTCATCGCCGCCAATCCGGGCCAACAGGTCGACGGAACGGACTTGATGCTTCATCCGCAAGACGATCTGCTGCAGGTAGAGATCGCCAACCTGGTGTCCGTATTCGTCGTTCACTTGCTTGAATTCGTCTAGATCGACATAGATAAGGCCAAAGACGCCGGAGCTGAGACGCGCCTTTTCGACTTGTGCCTCGAGCCGCTTGTCGAACGAGAAGCGATTCTGAATGTCGGTCAGCAAGTCAAATTCAGAGCGACGCAGAAGATCAGAGTAGAGGCGGCGGGTTTCAATGGCCAATGTGGCGAGCCCGGCGCCCACAGCGAGCGCCTCGGTTTCAACCACGGAAGGTTTCGAGAGAGGCTGAAGGCCGGCGATCAACGATCCGAGCAGCGGCCCCGAACGGCCACGAATATTCATCCGGACAACCCGCAGATTCTCATATTGCGGGGGACACATCCCCAGATGCGCTCCGTCGGCAATCTGGCAGCAGCAAGGCGCGCCGTCCAGCTTGCAGGAAACCATATCCGTGATCTGCTCGATGATCTCGGCAAGGGAAGTAGCGCCGTTGATGTTCTCAAGAATGAGGCTACGGCGGCGCTCGAGGGACGCTTCAGCCTCCGTGCGAGCCGCCATCGCGGTGGTTTGGCGATGCACTTTCTTCATCAAGATTAAGCCCCAGGCACCCACGACAATCACCACCAGGAGCAGGGCGATGACAAGACGTGTCAGTGTTTGAATGTTCAGCCAGGATGGCTCAGCAACAACATTGATATCCGCGAAAGAGCGCAACAGAATATTGAACGCCTTATCGTAGTCGAAAGGGTTCGAGTTTTCAGGAATGCACACCCCTGTGACGCGGACCCTGGAGCCGAGCGGAACCATTTTCATGGATGGCAGCGGAAGCAGACTGGTTGCGGCGGGATGCCGGTAAACCGCGGTAAACAGCCGTCCATCGGAAGCCAGCACATATTCGTCCTGCAAAGCTTCGCGGACCTCGGTCACCACTTCGCCTTCAATCGAGACCAGGTCGAAGATGTTGCCGCTCGATGCCATTTGTTGCCAGGTGACCGGAAGCGGCGTAATCGGGGCCGGTTCATGCCGGTCCTGGATCTCACTGCGCGTAAGGGCCAGGAAGCCGGAATGAACATCGGGAAATCCGGTCGCCTCCGCTAAATCATCGACCTTCAGCGGTTCGCGCGTCTGGGTGGAGATCCACAGGCTCCTCGAGCCATTTTGCAGTACAACAGCAGAACCCGGTTGATAGTAGGTGATGGTCCCCTGAACGTGGAACCTCTGCGTCGAATCGTGCACACGAAATCCGGTGAAAACCTGATCCATGGGGGTAACGGGCAGTGACCAGGGATTGGTGCGCGCGTATTTGAGAACCTTTATGTCTTCAAGCGAGGAGCTATGAATTACGATCCCCACTCGCTGCATTTTGCCGTCGAATTTGCCGGAGACAGCTCCGGTGACTTCCACCTCGGCGTCCGGCAGCCTCTTGATTGCATCGGCATCCACGCTGTCCAACACGACCTCGATGTTTCCACCTCCGCTGAGCAACTGGAGGCTGGCGCTCTGCCTGTCGGAGCTTAATATGAGGTCCGCCGAGCGAACGACGGCGTGCACAACCACCAATCGGCAGTCCAACTCCTCATTGAGGAGGTCGTCGTAACTGACCCGCAAGGGAGGCAGCGGTGCGCCATGGTTCAGCAAGGTAATGTCGCTGCTTAACACGGAAGGATGGAAGCTTGGCTGCAGAGTTCCCTTGATGAGGACGCGATCACCGGCAGTCAGCTTCTCATTCGTTGTGGCTGCCACATAGATGGCCACGTCGCCGTCCTGCACAAAAAGCGACTTTTCGTAACTACGGAAGTATGTGACCGTAGCCTGAAGGGCAACTGGCAATGTCTTGCTGGCCTCTGCATTACTCAATGCGTGAATAGCGCGCAGAGAAGTAAGCGGGACCGGCTCGGCTGCCCAGACGGTCGAGCCGCATACAAGAAGGGTCGCGAACGCGGAAATCAGTTTCATCATCGTGCAGGGACCGGCTGAACTTGTTCTGTCCGGGTCCTGACGTTCTTATCGGCAGATGTGCAAATTGATTCAACTCAAGGGCGAAATAACTCAGTCCACGCTTATGTACGAACGTTGAGCTCAGATTCCTGATGCTCGCCTGCGCCCAGCATCTGTGCCAACCTGCGTTTGGTGTTTTTTGTTTCGTACATGGCAACATCAGCGAAGCTGAAGAGAGCATCCTTGGTTGTGGCATCCTCGGGATAGAGAGCGAAACCGACGCTTGCCGCCGGATGAAGGGTGACTCCTTCAATGTGCAGAGGCTCATCGAAGCAGCGCTCCAGACGCAACGCAACCTCGCTGACATGGGTGCGGCTGCGGACGAGCGGAACCAGAATGGCGAATTCATCGCCGCCGAGGCGGGCCAGGGTATCGACCGAACGCAGCTGCCGTTTCATGCGATGGGCCATCTCCTGGAGGTACAGGTCGCCGATTCTGTGCCCCAGCTGGTCGTTAACCTTTTTGAAGTTATCCAAATCGATATAGATTAGTCCGAAGATGCCGCCATCCTGGTAGGCTTCTTCGATTTGCGCGTCGAGGCGCTTATCCAGGGAGAAGCGGTTATGGATGTCGGTGAGCAGGTCAAACTCCGAGCGGCGGATCAGGTCGGAATAGAGCCGGCGCGTTTCAATGGCCAAGGCAGCAAGCCCGACAGCAGAGGCGAGCGACTCGGCTTCAATGTCATGGGGCTTGGTCAATGGGTCAAAGGCGGCAAACACTTCGCCAAGAGGGGGTCCGGAGCGGGCTGGGATTTCCTGGCTGACCACACGCATGCGCGAGAGGTTCTTCGGGCAGTTTCCCAGTCGCGCTCCCCCGGCAATCTGGCACCAGCACGGCGCGCCTTTAAGTCTGAAGGAGACGAGTTCGGTAACCTGTTCGATGATTTCGGTGAGGGGACGGGAACCGTTGATGTCCTCAAGAATGCAGCTCCGGCGCCGCTCGATGTAAGCCATTTCCGTGGTTTGGCGCCGGACTCTGCGCTCAATGAACCAACCCCGCGCGCCCACCGCAAACATCCCAAACATCAGCAGGCCGACGACGATGATCAGGTTGTCTACAGTTAGCAATGACGGACGTGCGATCACCGAAATATCGTCGGGGGTGCGCATGATGATATTGAACGGGATCTCGCGGGCCCATGGATTGGAACCCTGTAGGATGCAGATGCCGGCCACACGAACTTTGGAGAGAAGCGGCAGGCGATTCATGGGCAGTGACGGCAGCCCTCCCACATTGGGGTGACGGTAAATCGCGGAAAAAACCTGTCCGTCAGCGACCAGAACATATTCATCCTGGGAGTTTTCCCGAACCTCCATGATGACCTTGGCTTCAACCGAAACCAGGTCGAAAATCTGTTTGCCGCCTGAGAGCTGGCTCGCGGCTACAGGCTGGGCAGCAACAGGGGCATACACATTGCGGTCCTGGATTTCGCCATCGGCGACTGTAAGGAAACCGTCTCGCAACTCGGGGAATCCGGTAACGTCCGCCTGGTCTCCTACCCTAAGCGGCTTCTCGTAAGCAGTTTTGATCCAGAGGCTCTTTTTGCCATTTTGAAGAACAACAGCTGAACCCGGCTGGTAATAGGTGATGGTTCCCTGGACCCGGACTCTCCGGCTGAGATTCTTCACACGATAGTTCGTGCTCATCTCCTCCATCTGGATGATCGGGAGGCTCCAGGGGCTCTCGGCGGCGCGCTTGAGAACCACAATGTCCTCAATTAAGGGAATGGAAAGCACGACTCCGGTAGGCTGCATCTTGCCGTCGAAATGGTGCTGTGCCACTCCGGACACCTCGACCTCCGCGTCCAGTATTTGGCCGAGGTATCTCGAATCGCCGGAATTCACATATGCGTCGATCACACCCCCATCGGAGAGGAGGACCATGCGAATGTCATTTCCTTCACCGCTCAATCCCATGTTGCTGCTGAGCACTCTGGCGCGAACTTTAACTCGCTCACAGTCGCGCTGCGAACGCATCAGCTCATCGAACGTTGCCGGAACTGCCGTGGGCAGGGATCCGTGATGGAGCATGAGAACGTTCTCGGCGATCACTATGGGTCGAAAGCTGTCCTGGACCTTTCCTCGGACGAGAATGCGGTCGCCTGGCGCCAGATGGATCCCCGCATCTGCCCAGACATAAATGCCTTCGTTACCATCCTGGACAAAAAGGGTGGTCTCGTCCCTTCGCCTGTAGGTGACCGTAGCTTCGAAGGCGACTCTCGGCTCCTCAGCCGCTTCCGCATGACTAAGAATGTGAATGGCGTGGATATCGCGCAGGGAAGTGACCGGAGCCGGATCAGTTGCCCAGGCGGCCGAGTAGGATATAAGAAGGATCGCGCATGCGGAAATTAATTTCTTCATCGTGCAGATACCTGCGGAACTTGCGCTTTCTGGGTCCTGACATTGTTATCGGCAGATGCGCAAATTGATTCAACTCAAGGGCGAAATAACCTACACCCTTTCGTAGTGTCTGATCAATTCACCGTGCCGTGCAGGAAGGGCAGGATAGACATCTTCACAGGCTGTCGGCCACATGGTGGAATACGTCCGAGGTCGGGGCGCATGGCCATTTCCACGGAAACCCTTCGATCCATGGCTCTACCATTGACCGCGGACTTGATCCGGTGCCTATGAACGAACTCTAAGCTCAGATTCCAGAACCTCGCCTGCTCCCAGCTTGTGGGCGAGATGGCGTTTGGCGTTTTTGGTCTTATACATTGAATCGTCAGCCGCGCTCAAGAGGCCGTCCTTGGTTGTGGCATCCTCTGGATACAGGGCCACACCGACGCTTGCCGCCGGATGGAGGGTGACTCCTTCAATGGGGAGCGGCACATCGAAGCAGCGCTCGAGACGCAGTGCAATCTCCTTCACATCGTCGCGGCTGCGGACGAGAGGAACCAGAATCGCGAATTCATCGCCACCGAGGCGGGCCAGTGTATCCACCGAACGGAGTTGCCGTTTCATGCGAATGGCCATCTCCTGCAGGTACAGGTCTCCAATTCTGTGTCCCAGCTGGTCATTCACTTTCTTGAAGTTATCCAGATCGATATAGATGAGTCCGAAGATGCTGCCATCCTGGTAGGCTTCTTCGATCTGCGCGTCCATGCGCTTGTCGAGAGAAAAGCGATTGTGGATGTCCGTGAGCAGGTCGAACTCTGAACGGCGGATCAGGTCAGTGTAGAGCCGGCGGGTTTCAATGGCCAGTGCGGCAAGCCCGACCGCTGCGGCGAGAGACTCGTTTTCGATGTCATTGGGCTTGGTCAATGTGTCAAAGGCGGCAAACACTTCGCCAAGCGCTGCCCCGGTGCGAGCTGGGATTTCATGGCGGACGACGCGCATGCCGGATAGATCCTTCGGGCAGTTCCCCAATCGCGCTCCTCCAGCAATCTGGACCCAGCACGGCGCGCCTTTCAGCCTGAAGGAAACCAGTTCAGTGACCTGCTCGATGATTTCGGTGAGGGGACGGGAGCCGTTGATGTCTTCAAGGATGCGACCGCGCCGGCGCTCGATGTAGGCGGAGTTGGCAGTGTGTTGCCGCGCCCTGTGCTCAACGAACCAGGCCCTGGTGCCGACGGCCAGCAGGGCAAACAGCAGCATGCCAACCACAATGCCCAGGTTGCGTACCGTGAGCAGGGAGGGGTTCGCGAGGACAGCGATATCGTCGAAGTTTCGAATCAGAATATTGAAGGGAACTTCTTCACCAGGATTTACGGTGTTTGCATCCACGATGACGCAGATGCCCGCCACGCGGACCGTTGAGCCAAGAGGGATATCCCGCATGAGCGGAATCGCTGCGGAGGCAGGCGGATGACGGTAGATTGCTGTAAACAGCCGATCACCGGTGGCCAGCACGTACTCGTCCTGCGAAGCCTCGCGAGTCTCGGTGACCACTTTGCCTTCAATGGAGACCAGATCGTACATGTGGCCGTCTGGTGAGTTGCTGCTCCAGTAACCCAACTGATGCCAGGTGGCCGCTTGCGGGGTGAGGGGCTGGAGGATGTGGCTGTCCAGGACTTCGCCGTCGGTCAGGGTCAGAAGCCGTTCGTGCGACTCGGGAAACCCGGTGGCGTCGGCAAGATCCCCGATCTGCAACGGTTCGTGCGTGTGGACTGCAATCCACATGCTTTTGGGGCCATCCTGCAGCACAATTGCAGACCCGGGCTGGTAATAGGTAATGGTTCCGTGAACCCGCACCCGCGGGGTGAGATCGTTTTCGTGATAGACGGCAAGAATCTGGTCCATTGGCGTGACCGGAAGGGACCAGGGGCCAGCGCTCGACCGCTTGAGAACATGAATGCTCGACAGGGAGGGAACGTAGAGAACGATCCCGGTCTGCTGCATCTTATCGTCGAATTTTCCAGCGGCCGCTCCGGTGATTTCAACTTCGGCGTCGAGAAGACCCTTCAGTGCGTCCGGATCGTGGTTGTCAAGGTTCGCCTCTAAGTGGCCGCCCTCCGTCACCAACTGGAGCCGTGAGCTGACGACCGGAGCATTGCCTCCACCAGCCACCACAAGGTCCACTGCGCGAACAACCGCATGCACAGTGACCATCAGGGAGTCATCCTGGGCGCGAATCAATTGGTCGAACGTGGCTGGCAGGGATTTGGGCGGAGAGCCGTGACGAAGCAGGGTTAGACGGTTGCCGACGATGAGAGGCCGGAAACTTGCGCGGGTGGTTCCCTGAATCAGGATGCGATCTCCCGTGGCAAGTTGCGTGCCCGTGGGCGGCCGCACAAAGATTGCATCTGTCCCGTCCTGCACAAACAGCAGGTTCTCGTACCCACGCGAATAACCAACGGTGGCTTCGAATTCTACAGGAATGGCCTGGCGCGCTTCGTCATTTGTCAACGCAGAGATGGCGTGCAGGGTATTGGGCGGGGTGGACGGCGCTGCCCCTGACGCCGCAAGAAATGCCGGCATCGCTGTGAGCAGGAGAACAGCGATGCGGACCACCGCGAGTGTCAAGATCGATTCTTTCATCTTGAAAGCCGTCCCAGGCGTGCGTACGTCGACGCGGTCCCGTTCCCTACTTATCGGCAAATGCGAGCCGCTTGATCAGCAAGCGGTACACAAACAGATCATTTTTCTGTATAAAACTGACCAGTTCTTGCCGTCAGAAAAGCCGGACTGCGTACGAGCGCCCGGAATCGTGAAGCTTCGCCCCTGAATTGATCCCGTCACTCCCGGTCTTTGGGAAGGAGTCCTGTGGATCGTCCCGCCGTACGTGAGCCTTCGGAAGGAAGGGTCCCCGCCGAGCGTTTCGTATGCTTTGCCACGTACATGGCGGCATCGGAGGCGCTGATCAGGCTGTCCCGGGTCGTCCCATCCTCGGGATAAATCGCAAGTCCAACGCTCGCTGAACCATGCAGCGTGTAGCCTTCCACTGTGAACGGATCATCGAAGCATCTTTCCAGGCGAAGGGCAACTTCTTCCACAATCGCCCGGCTGCGAACGATGGCGACCACCGCGGCAAATTCATCTCCGCCGAGGCGAGCCAGCATGTCGTGTCCGCGGAGCTGACGTTTCATGCGAGTCGCCACTTCCTGAAGGTACAAGTCTCCAACGTGGTGGCCATACAGATCGTTCACCTGCTTGAACTCATCCAGGTCCACGTAGATTAAGCCGAAGATGCCTGCTCTTTGCCGTGCCTCTTCAATCAGTGCGTCGATATGCTTTTCCAACGAAAAGCGATTGTGGATGTCGGTGAGCAGATCAAATTCCGACCGGTGGCGCAGATCGGTATAGAGGCTGCGCGTTTCGATGGCCAGGGTTGCCAGGCGTGCGCCAACGGCAAGCGCGGTTGTTTCCGAATCGGCAGGGATGGACCCCGGGGCGAACCCGGCGGAAAGGGTACCGAGCGCTGTCCCGGAGCGCCCGGGAATCAATTCACTCACAATGCGCAGCGATTCAGGTGCGGTGGGCGGATGGCCCAGCCGGGCCCCATCGGTAATCTCGCACCAGCAGCGAGCGCCATTCAAGATGAACGAGACCAATTCTGTGATTGCTTCGAGCAACTCGGCAAGGGGTCTTGATCCGTTAATGTCCTCGAGAATGCTGCTGCGCCGTTGCTCAAGTTGGGCCAATCGCCTCTCAAGGGCGGCTTCGGCCTCGATGCGCACGGACAGAGCCGCCGTTTGGCGGCGCACCTTGAGATTCATGGTGACACCCCAGAACACCGCCGCCAGGATCACGATGAGCAGCACACTCACAACGCGGATGAGGTTTTTTGTATTGAGCCACGACGGCTCGGCAATCACCGCAACATCGTCCGGCGAGCGCATAAGGATGGTGAACGGCACCTGCGCGTTGAAGGGGTTCGAATCGTCGAGCATGCAAATGCCGCTCACGCGAATGATGGATCCGAGCCGGATACGTTTCAAGGGCTGGAGAGCGAGGCGGCTTGGATTGACCGCCGGGGGATGCCTGTAGATGGCGGAGAACATTTGCCCGTCGGCCGCCAGCACATACTCGTCCTGCGCTGCCTCCGCAACTTCGCCTTGTACCGTGCCTTCGATAGAGACCAGATCGAAGACATTGCGGCTTGCTGCCAGTTGGCGCCAGGTTGCCGGTTGAGGCGTGATCGGGGCCCGGGTGTGGCTTTCCTGGATCGCGCCATTCGTAAGTGTCAGAAATCCATCATGGAGTCCCGGAAAGCCGGTTACATCCGCCAGATCGCCAACCTGTACGGGGGCTATGCTCCGAGTCTGGATCCAAAGGCTCTTTGAGCCGTCCTGCAACACGATTGCAGAGCTCGGCTGGTAATAAGTGACGGTCCCATGAACTCTGATTCTCTGCGAGAGCACCTGGACGTGGTAGCCATCCAGGATGCGGTCCATTGGCGTCACAGGGAGGGTCAACGGGCTGGCGTCGGCCCGCTGAAGGATCTTGATGTTGTCGAACGAGGAAGCGTGAACCACGATCCCCGTCTGCTGCATTTTGCCGTCGAACCTTCCTGAGACAGCCCCGGTAATCTCGATCTCGGCATCCAGAAGACCGTTGAGTCGGCTGGTGTCATCGCTGTCTACGGCGGCCTCAATTACGCCTCCGCCGGTGACCAGCTGTAGCACCGTACTGCGCACATCGGAACTGTAGACCAGGTCGGCGGCGCGTACCTTGGCGCGAACGGAAATGAACATGCAATCGCGCTCGGCTCGGATCAACTCGTCGAATGTGGCTGGGGTAGATTTGGGAACCGAATCATGGCGGAGGACGGTGATGGTCGCTTCTTTGACAAAGGGGCGGAAACTCGGCTCCGTCGTTCCGCGGACCATGACTCTGTCTCCGGGTGCGAGGGCATAAACCTTGGACGGCTGAACATAAATCCCTGCGTCCCCATCCTGGACAAAAAGCGTTCCCTCATAGCTCCGGTAATAGGTGACAGCGGCTTCGAACGCGACCGGCAGATGGTGGGCCGCCTCCGCGTTGGTAAGGGTATGAACCTCTTGAAGTGTGCCGAGCGGCTTCTGCGCCGCCCCGGAGGCACACGCAATGAAAGCCAAGACCGTCAGGATCGCGGCCGGAAGGCGCTCCAGGGAGGGTGCCCCGGACCTCATTTCGAACCATCGTGTCTTGGTGAGGTGCGCCATCTTTTTCCTGACAACCCCTAATCGGCCAAGTGGTTGAGTTAATTCAGACGGATTAAGAGATTCTTTGTGTTTCCAGATGATCTGATAAGTGCCTGAAAGCTTTCTTCCTCATCTTACTCTCACGTGAATCTGATCTAATAGCGGTTTTGGGTCGGGCTGGGGATTTCGCATTCACCGAAAATGAGTTTGCCCGGAGTTAGTGCGTTCGTGTTGAATTCAGGGCTGGAAAGTAACCAGATGAGGCGACCTGAAAGCGGTCTGCCGGGAGACATTGAAATGCGCACCAGAGCCGAAGATTCTGCAGATGATTCCTTGATTCCACACAGCGGAACGCAAGCGCTGCCGACGCGTAGTATTCGCGTGATCGGCGTCCCGCTGGATATGGGCGCAAGCCGCCGCGGCGTCGACATGGGCCCCTCGGCCATGCGTGTGGCCGGCCTGGAAGCGCGCCTCGAGGCGCTGGGACACCAAGTGACGGACGGAGGCAACATCCGCGTGGAGATTGCCGAAACCCGCAATTCTGGCGACAAGAGCGCCCGCTACCTCACCGAAATCGCAGAGACCTGCACGCGCACCGCAGAGGCAGTGGTGAAAACGCTTGAGGAGGGAATGACGCCGCTGGTTCTGGGCGGAGACCACTCGCTGGCGGCGGGTTCTGTCTCCGGAGTGGCGCATTTTTATCGCAGGCGAGGGCAGAAGATCGGCGTCATCTGGATCGATGCCCATTCCGACATCAACACGCCGGAGACGTCTCCCTCAGGAAATGTGCATGGGATGCCGCTGGCCGCGCTGCTGGGCCTGGGGCCCGAGGCCCTGGGGAACATCTTTGGTTACTCGCCGAAAATCGCGGCGGAGAACACAGTTCTGATCGGAGTGAGGGATATCGACGCAGCGGAGCGGGAGAACATTCGCCGCGCGGGCGTGGCGGAGGTCTACACCATGCGCGATATTGACGAGCGCGGCATGCGGACCGTGATGGAAGAGGCGCTGCGGGCCGCAGGTCGCGGAACAGCCGGTTACCACGTTTCTCTCGATATGGACTGGATTGATCCGGAAGATGCGCCGGGCGTGGGCACGCCGGTGCGCGGTGGCGCCACGTATCGCGAAGCCCATTTGGCGATGGAAATCATTGCCGACCACGGCCGCTTGCTGAGCTTTGAAATTGTAGAGGTGAATCCGGTGATCGACGAGCACAACCGCACCGCGGACCTGGCTGTCGAACTGGCTTGCTCAGCGTTTGGGAAGAAGATCCTGTGACGGGTTCTACACTGATCTAGAGCATTGTTTGCATCACGAAAGCGGAAAGCTAAAAGGAAATGGCAAAAAAACTGCGTGTGGGAATTCTGTTTGGCGGGCGCAGCGGCGAGCATGAGGTTTCGCTGCTGTCGGCCGCTTCGGTGTTGAAGGCAATAGACCGGAAGAAGTTCGATGTGGTTCCGATCGGGATCAGCAAGGACGGCCATTGGCTGGCGGCCGGGGAGGCGCAAAACCTGCTTGAGGGCGCTGGGAGTACCGTGGCGCGGCGGTTGCGGGCGGGAGACCCCGAAACAACGCCGGGAGCGAAACTGTTGCAGGAGGGGATTCCGACCCTGCTGGCCCCGGAGCCCGTCGGGAAAGGCGTCACATTGACGGCCGGAAGCACCCAGCCGGCGGCCGCGAATCTCGACGTTGTCTTTCCGGTATTGCACGGTACGTTTGGTGAGGATGGAACCATCCAGGGGCTGTTTGAGCTGGCGGGAATTGCGTACGTCGGGTCAGGGGTCCTCGGATCAGCGGCCGGCATGGACAAGGACGTGATGAAGCGTCTCTTTGCCAACGCGCGACTCCCCATCGTCAAGCACGTTACCCTGCTCCGCGCGGAGTGGGAGAAGACGCCGCGCAAGGCCATTACCCGCATTGAGGCGACGCTGAAATACCCATTGTTTGTAAAGCCGGCGAACCTGGGGTCGTCGGTCGGGATCAGCAAGGCGCACGACCGCATGGAACTGGGCCCCGCACTGACTGAGGCAGCAAAGTATGACCGGAAACTGATTGTCGAACAGGGTGTCGGCGGCAATAAGGCCAAGGCGCGCGAGTTGGAAGTTGCGGTGCTGGGCAACGACGATCCCAAGGCCAGCGTGGTTGGCGAGATTGTGCCCGGCAAGGAGTTCTACGACTACGAGGCGAAGTATCTTTCCGAGGGATCGGTGCCGGTGATTCCGGCAAAGTTGACCCGCGCGGAGACGAAGCAAATTCGCGCGATGGCCGTGGATGCGTTCCGGGCATGCGATCTGTCCGGCCTGGCGCGTGTTGACTTTTTGATGGAGCCGGGCGGCAAGCGGCGCATCTACCTGAATGAGGTAAACACCATGCCGGGATTCACGCAGATCAGCATGTATCCAAAGCTGTGGGCCGCCACCGGGGTGCCGTATACCGAGTTGCTCACGCAGCTGATTGAGCTGGGCCTGGAGCGGTTCGGAGAAAAGAAGCGAACCATCTATAGCAGGGAGTGAAGTACAGTTCACAGTTCTTAGTTCACAGTTTCTCCGGCGAAATGGAAACGGAGCGACCCACTCGGGAACCGAACGCGGATCGCCGGTGTCTAACCAAGCAGTGAATTGACAAGGAAACAAGCCGCAATAGAGTGCCACGCACCGGCAACCGAGCCCGGACAGCTAAGAACCGATCACTAACCACTAACCACTAACCCCTAACCACTGCTTCTAAGGAACTTTGCAATGACTTTGCTCGATGCTCCCAAGTTTGACGAAGCCCGCGAAAAGCGAAAACAGCGCATTCTGTATGGCGCAGTTGGATTGTTCCTGGTGCTGTTTGTGGGCTGGTGGCTGGTGGCTGGCAGGCCCGTGGATTGGCCATGGAACTGGAACAAACACCTCATGGGGCGATCGACGGTGAACAACTTTCTTGCCGCGGTGGAAAAGAACGACCTTCCCAAGGCCTACGGGATCTGGACGCACGACAAGGACTGGCAGCAGCACCAGAGTCAGCATGGCGCGTATCCGTTTTCGCGATTCCAGGGGGATTGGAGCTCGTCGAGTCCGAACAACGAGTATGGGAATATCCAGACGCACAAGATTGTCGCCGCGCGCGTATACGGAAATGTGCTCCTTGTCGCCGTGTTCATCAACGGGCGCAAAAGCGGTGCGCTGAATTTGGACTACGATCCAAAGACACACCAGTTGAACTTCTCGCCTCAGGGCGTGGAGCTCTATCTCGGGCCGTAGCGGCGACCTGGCCAGGGGGGCTAACTTCGCTGGCGCGGTGTCAGAGGGGTAAGAGATTTGGCGGGTTTGCCGGTGGTCCTTATGATTCTTCAGAAATTGTCAGCTCTTGCAAGTCTCGTTTGCAAACGGTTGGCATCAGAAGAGTCAAGGAGAACAGAATGCCCCAGAGCACGCACGATCGAGCTGCGGAACTTCACAACCAGGCAGCCCATGCCCATGAGGCCGCCTCCTCCGCCCACGGCAAGGCAGATCATCTGACAGCCCACGAACTGAGCAAGAACGCTCACGAACTCTCTTTGAGCGCACATAGGTATTCCGAGCGGCTAGCCGAGGAAGCAAAGGCCGAAAAAGGTTAGTCGAAGAGGTTCTCCAAGGGGTTGCGCTGGTTTGGGCCGGCCCTAAATCTATTGGATTGCCAGCGCCGCCAATGTGGATTCCAGACTGGCCGGGTCGTCCACGTTGAGGGATTTCTGGTTCCCGTCAATTTGCCGCAACAAGCCGCACAGCACCTTTCCGGGACCCACCTCGATAAACAAATCGGCTCCCGCAGCGACGAGCGTTTGCATGCAGGCGACCCAGCGGACTGCCCCAGTGACCTGGCGGATGAGTGCGTCGCGTGCCGCGTCCGCAGTGCTCACCAAACCTCCCGTTACATTGGCAGCAACCGGAACGCCCGGAGCAGCCAGGCTAATGGCGGCGAGCACCCGCGCGACTTCTTCCTGGGCTGGCTGCATGAGCGCGCAGTGGAATGGAGCGCTGACCGGCAGAATCACCGTGCGCCGTGCGCCCTTTAACTTCGCCAGCGCTGAAGCCTTCTCGACGGCCGCCTGCGCGCCGGATATCACCGTCTGGCTGGGCGAGTTCAGATTGGCGGCAGCCACTGTCAGGCCGGTCTCGGCCTCGGCTTCCCTGCACGCTTCCGCCACCTGTGCCGCATCCAGAGCCAGCACGGCGGCCATGGCGCCTTGTCCCGCCGGGACGGCTAACTGCATGGCACGCCCGCGCGCTTTCACGGCGCGCACGGCATCAACAAAGCTGATGGTTCCAGCGGCCACGTGGGCTGACCATTCGCCCAGCGAGTGTCCGGCTGCGAGCGCGGGATGAACGCCATGCTCGGCAAGAACGCGCGCGGCAGCAACACTGACGGTGAGTATTGCCGGCTGTGTGTTTTCCGTCAGCCGGAGGTCCTCGTCGGGGCCTTCGAAGATCACCTTCGAAAGAGAGAAGCCAAGCGCCTCGTCGGCTTCGGCGAAGGTGCTTGCGGCTATTGGAAAGGCCTCGGCCAGGCTGCGGCCCATGCCGACGGTTTGAGATCCCTGTCCAGGGAAAAGGAATGCAATTCGAGTAAACATTTCAGAGAGGATTCTATCGTGTTGAGCCGGCAACGTTCACCTTGCGTCAGCGCCGCGACTTACACCACGGCATCGGGACGGAATCCTGCAAGCTGCATCGCACGGCCGATTTCAGGGTTGCGCATGAAGGTATTCCAAACCTGCCCGGTGCGCAGGTTTTCAGCCATCAGAAGAGAGATCCCCAGATCGATTCCCAGCACATCGGGGTTATACCAGTTGGCGGCCGGATGAAAGGCGTCGGCAAATCCATAACGTCCCCATGCTTGCGCACCCGACTTTGCTCGCATGGCGCGGAGTACGGGGAGACATTCAGCGGGCAAAAACGCCAGAGAACCGGCTGGTGCGCACGGAACAACGGTACCGTCGATCAGTCCGCGTGAAGGCGGGCCGCCCCAGATCGTATATCCGCGAACCGAGTCCGAAGCGGTGATGCCCCAATATTCCTCGTTGTACCAGTTGGGCATGGAGAGACAGAACGCCTTGTGGGCCCGCGTTGCGGTGACGGAGTTCTGAAAGTAATTCGCGTAGTCGTCGCGTTTGCCGCGAAAATCAAACCACGCGTGCGAATACTGATGCACAAAGATGGGGTCGTCTCCGCTTATGTATTCCAGGCCCGCATAACGCTGCACCGGCCGCGCAAAGCTCTTCCAGGCTTCCGGGGAAACCGGATGGCTCGGCGAGCCGATGGCCAGCAGATAGATCATCATCAGTTCGGAGTAATGGCTCCAGCGTGAGGAGAGGAATCCCGTCTCGGGATGCCACCCCATGGCGAACGCTTCGCCGCCGTTCTGCATCCAGGGCCAATCCACACGCTCATAAATCTGTTGTGCCAGCGACTGAATCTGCGCATCGTCAAACCATGCGCGCGCAGTTAAAATGCCGCACAGCAGAATGGCTGTGTCGATGGAGGACAGTTCGCACCGCGCCCAGCGCTTTCCGGTTTCAATGTCGGTGAAGTGATAGAAGAATCCGTGCACCTCCGGCATCGAGTTCAGGTGCCAATTCAGCGTGGTCCGCACGCGCTCAACAATATCAGCGTGGGGAAGGTAGCCGCGGCGATCGGCAATCGTAAGCGCGGTCAGGCCGAATCCAGTGGAGGCAATGCTGGCCATGCGGCGGCGATCGCGAGCACCCGTCAGGTCATTACGCGCGCGGTCCAGAATCTGCCCGGTCGTTGGGCTGCCCTGCTCCCAGAAGAAGAGACAAGCCCGCCGCTCCAAATCGTCCAGAAATACGTCGTCTTCGCTGGAGGGAGCCCAGGTCTGGGCCGTGCGGGCGAGGCTAAAAGGCGCGACAGCGCAACCGGCGGACATCGCCATCATTTGTAACATCCTGCGCCTGTTGATGATCGTCATTGCGCCTCGCGTCTTCCGGCAAGGCGCAGCACCGGCACAGGTGCCGATAGCTGAAACTGTGATTGCAAGTTGTCCTGATTCCCCAAAACACCGGCGGGAAGACCTGTCGCCGATGACCCCTAAATTGGATTGATATTTAGAGAATAGAACAGTATTTAGTTTTAATTCCAGCGCTTCTTGTCGTTTGAATCCTCGTCAATCTGCTTTCCACTCCCATCAAAGCGAACCGTTCTACCTTGCGAGCGCATGTAGACCTCAAACTTGCGTGCGGCGCGCCGCCGCTTCCACCGGTAGTAGCGATTGCGAAGCCCGTACCACTGCTCGCTGAAGGCAAAAGACATTCCCCGCCGGGGAGCGAACTGGATATAAATCACTCCGGCCAGCCCCCCGAACAACTGGGCGAAAGCGTACATGCGCTGCTCGCCAAAGAGCATGGCGACCGCGATGAGCGCATAAATGATTGCCAGGTAACGAGCCTTAATGCCGATAGGGAGAGGAAACATCATGAACTCCATGTCCCCATACAGAACCCCAAAGGCTACCAGCAGCCCGAAGATGCCGCCAAAGCAGCCATAGAGAGGGATCAGCGGAAGCGAGAAACGAAACGTGCTGCTGACGGCAAAGATTGCAGCGGCTCCCAGCGCGGTGCCGATGACTGAGGAGCCGTAGAGGCCAGCAACCCAACTTGGGCTGTGCATCTGCTCAAGGAAGCCTGCCAGGAACCAAAGCGAAAGCAGCTCAAGCGCCGTGCCCAGAATGCCCTGATGGATGAAGCTATAGGTGAAGGGCTGCCAGAGCCAGCCATGCAGGAAGAAGCCCGGTACGAAAGCGAAAACGCCCAGAATCCAGCGAGCGGCGGACGTCGACAGTGCTCCTATCAGCAGCAACGCAAAATAGGCAATCAGGTTGGCGAGAATCAGCCGCCGCGTGGTTCCGCGAAATGCAGGGAATGAAATCGAGCTGGAACCGGACCGGGCCATCGTCTTCCTCAGGGTAAACGTTTGATGCGGCGCGTGTCATTCGTAGCCCGGTCCAAATTGCGAAGCTCTTCCCATTACCGTCATTGTGCCGGGGCGGTCTGCACTACGGCAGGGCTCGGCGTTGGTGTCGCGGAAACTTCCGGGACCTGGAGCACGAGCCCGGTCGAGTCGTTCTTCAGTGTGACCGGCACTTCGGCCAGGCCATAGGTCTTCAGCGTCTTGCCGCGCGTCATAAACGCGATACTTGCGTCCACGCCGTCATCGGACGTCTTCTCCTTGTCTCCCGCGCCAGCGACCTTGAGGATGTACTGCCCTTCGAGCACATAATTCAAGCGAAAGCTGCCGTCCTGTTCAATGCTGGTGCCGCGAACCTGGGCCTTGCTGTCGGGATCCTCAAGCGAAATCCAGCCGGAATTGATTGCATGGCCGTCGGTTTTCGCCACCACCGAGCCAGCAATGCTATGCAGGTTGTCGATTGGAAACACCACGTCAACCCCGCTCACATCGTCTCCGGAGCCGACTTCGACAGGCTTAATGTCCTTCTCGTGCAGTGCTCCTCCCGAGTACACCATCAGCATGTCTCCCATGCTGGAGTGGATCGAGGGCATTGCGCCCAGGCCGACGGACACTTGCATCGTGGGCAACGTAGCCTTCACGGCATACTTGCCTGGCAGCAGGCCGTAGAGCCGATAGCGGCCCTGGTCATCGCTGTTTACAGGCATTGCAGAGACCGAACCAAGGTCCTTCCACTTGCCCTCTTTGTCCAGGGTCATCAGCATCGGCATCACACCCGGCGCTGGGCTCCCGTCGTCAAACCGAACTGTGCCGCTGATGGAGCCGCCACGTTCCAGCCGGATGTCCGCACGGACGGACACATTGGGTTGGACCTCGATCTTTTCAGCGGAGGATTGCACCGCCTTCAGTGCATCGGCCGTCGCCTTGGACCGCTCCATGGGCGAAAGCTGGGTCAATGGCGAAAGGTAACCGGCAAGCTGAGCAACCACCCAATAGGTTCCCGCAGGAACCTTGTCCAACATGAAAGCGCCGTCCAAAGTCGTCACAGCGGACAGGTGCGCATTTCCGCCCTTCATGACCGAGGACATGAGTTTGCCCATTGCTTTCTCGGGGTCGGCATCCTTTGAGATGGCATCGTAGTCAAAGACAGTTGCGGCGGCCGGACGCTCGCCGATCAACTGCACGGTGGCGAACCGGCCCGGCTGGTTGGTGTCTCCGCAAACCACGTGGCCCATTACCTGGCCGGTGAGTGTTGCCGGGCTCGCGGGTGCGGCCTGTTGTGCGACGGCGGATACGGAAAAGGCAAGCAGGACCCAAATGTACGTGCGCATAAAGACTCCTGAAAGGGTTGCGGTCACGGGTTTTTGCGGGCGCGGTGTACCACTGCGCGGTCGCCCACAGTCTATTCCATTGTGCGAATTGCCGCTGTGACATCGCGGTGGCGGAACAGGAAAACCGTATGGTTTGGGAAAATTTCCTAAGGTATTCTCGTAGCTTGCCCGTACAACTCGGGGCGAAAGGGTTCCCGCTTGACCTGAGGGCCGTTTCTCCCCAAGAATAGCCATGTTGTCCCACAACCGAAATTCATACTGCAATACGAATTGCCATAAGAAGTGAGGAGCCTGCCATGCCCAACTGCCCTGAATGCGAGAATGGATTAGACATCGAAATGGATGAAGTGGAAGAAGGCGATGTAGTTACCTGCGAGGAGTGCGGAAACGAATACGAAGTCGTCGGCACCGAGCCCCTGGAGTTGGCGCGGGTGGACGGCGGCCTGATTGATGACGAAGACGAGCCGTTTGCAGAAGAAGAGGAGGAAGAGTGAACCTTAAAGGCGTTCCACGATTGACCTGCCCTCAGTGGGGGAGTGCAGGGTGGCTTTCATCGGATCAAAAAGCCACTTGGCGAAGTGCTTCAGGGGTGCAGGGATTGTGGAACCGTTGGTGCCGCGCAAGTACGGTGGCCGGAGTGCTTTTTGCTGCCTTGGCTACCGGCGTGGTGCCGTCTGGTGGGCAGGGGGGGACGGGCCTGCAGCAGGCACAGGCGCAGAATCTGGGCATGCGGGTGGTCAGCGGGCTGGTGGTTGATGCGAACTCAGCCCCAATGCCAGGGGTTACAGTTTTTCTCAAGGATCTGAAAAGCAAAAACATCCGCAGCTTTACTTCCGACGCGCAAGGGAATTTCCGCTTTACCCAGGTGAATATGGCGCAGGATCACGAGCTGTGGGCAGAAAAGGACGGCAAAAAAAGCGTCGTAAAGACCGTCAGTTCCTGGGATACCCGCAAAGAGTTTGTGCAGGAGCTGAAGTTGAAATAAGGGACGAGGTTCGGGACGATGAGCAAGCATTTCTCCGAAATTCTGAACGGCGACAAAGACTGGTCCAGCTTCGCAGGCGACACGGATTCCCGAACGGCATTCCGCGGCATTCCCGTCAAGACACTCATTCCCACCGGCCGGGTGCTCTGCCGCTTCATTACTGCGGAGTCAAAAAAGAGAACGGCTCAAAAAATTCGCCCCAACAATATCTATTTTTCGCCGTGGTGGACTGAGTGGACTTCCACGGCCAGGATGTTGAATGACTTTAAGGCAGGGAAAATTCCACCCAGAGACATTCTTCGCGGCCGGCTTGGTATCACCAAAGCCCACAACTATTACCTCGATGGCATGGTGCAGATTGTGCTGACCCAGTCGGTTTATGCGTGGAAGGGGATTGCGCTCTACCAGACCGACGATTACGCAAAGGTGACCTACCTCGGCGGAGGCGAACAGTTGTACCTGCCGAACCTCGTCAGCAATAAGAACTGCGTCACCAGCAAATTCGCGCAAATGCATTGCTGGACATGGGTGGATTCGCTGGCTTAAAGATCGCCCCCCGGCCGGCCGCACTAACTGTCCAGCTTCCTGGTCACCAGCTCATTCAGCAAGGCGGGATTTGCTTGCCCTTTTGAGGCCTTCATCACCTGGCCCACAAAGAAACCGGCCATCGTCTTCTTTCCCGCGCGATACTGCTCCACCTGCTTCGGGTTCGCGGCGATGACTTCATCGATCATGGCCTCAAGCGCCGAGGAATCGGTGATCTGCTCGGGCTTCTCACGTTCGTAGACGGCAGGGAAGTCTTCTCCCTTTTCAAAGCACACGTCGAACAATTGCTTCAGCTGTTTCGAGCTGATCTTTCCCTCGTCCAGCAAATCGGCGGCCAGCACAATACCCGCCATGGAGACGGGCGACTGCTCCTGCTCCAACCCCAGCGCATTCAGCCGGCCGCCCACTTCGCTCAGCAGCAGGTTTGCCACGCGCCGAGGACTCCGCGCCGTGCGCGCCGCGGCCTCAAACCGGTCGGCAAACTCGCGCGAAGCGGTCAGCGCAGCCGCATCCTTCGGGTTCAGGTCATACTCCGCAATCATGCGCGCGCGGCGTGCTTCGGGCAGCTCCGGGAGCTCCGCTCTCTTGCGTTCAAGGTATTCGTGCGACACGATCAGAGGCGGCAAATCCGGTTCGGGAAAGTAGCGGTAGTCGTGCGCCTGCTCCTTCGATCGCATGGAGTAGGTCCGCCCCTCCGCCGCATTCCACAGCCGGCTCTCCTGAATCACTTTTCCGCCGGACTCAAGCACTTCCACCTGGCGCTCAATCTCGTACTCAATGGCCGCGCGCACGAAGCGGAAGCTGTTCACGTTTTTGACTTCAGCCTTGGTCCCGAACTGCGGCGCGCCCTTCAGCCGCACGCTGACGTTGGCATCGCAGCGCAGCGAACCTTCTTCCATGTTGCAGTCGGAAACCCGTGTGTACAGCAGGATTTCCTTCAACCGCGTCAGGTATTCGAAGGCCTCGTCGGCGGTGCGAATGTCGGGCTCGGAAACAATCTCAACCAGCGGCGTTCCGCACCGGTTCAGGTCAAGATAGGTGCGCGTAGCAGAGTCGGCAAAGCCATCGTGGATGCTCTTGCCTGCGTCTTCTTCCATGTGCAGGCGGGTAATCCCGATGCGCTTCGTCCCGCCATCCGCAGTCGGCACCGGGATGAAGCCGTGCTCGGCCAGCGGCTTGTCGTACTGCGAGATCTGGTAGCCCTTCGGCAGGTCGGGATAGAAGTAGTTCTTGCGCGCGAAAATGGACCGCTCCCGCACCTCGCAACCGATGGCCAGCGAAGCCAGCGTGGCAAACTCCAGCGCCTTCGCGTTCAGCACCGGCAGCGAGCCGGGCAGCCCCAGGCACACCGGGCAGACATTGGTATTGGGAGCCGAGCCGAAGTGATTCGCGCAGCCGCAGAAGGCCTTGGTTTCGGTGAGGAGCTGGACGTGCACTTCGAGGCCGATAACGGGCTCGTACTTACTCAAGACGGAAGGGGCCAACGCTGAGGGCATAGGTAAATTCTAGCGCGAACCGAAGCATTGCCGTCGTGTCGCTCATCGCCAGGGCCTTGAACACAGGCAAGCATTGATCAACTGGGAAACTCCGGATTGCCGGTCACTCACTAAACGCGACGATCAGCCAGCGCCCATCACGCTCTTCGATATCAAAGCGATAGATTGCCGGGAATCCCATCTCTACGTGCTCCTTTCCTTCGCCTTTGGGAGTGACCTGAAGCTCACCCCCGAAGAAGACAAAATATGGAATATCGCGAACCATCCTGCGTGCGATTTCTTCGCTCGAACAGTATCCGAGAATTGCCTCATAGTCCCGAATTTTCGCGTATTCGATTGCCTTTGCAATGGGCAACAGATCGGGCCGGTTGTACGCGCGGGATTTAAACCTGATCTGGTCGCCAGAGAGGTCGTAGGTATCAACCGCGCACATATCTGGATTGTCACCCTGGTCAATCGCTGAACGCCAGCAATACCGCAAAGAAAGAAGCGGCCCTTCAGTTCGGATCTGGGCGATTGAGGCAAATGGGTCATCCGGCGATGGCGGGTCCCCCGCGGATTCTAGTTGCCCGAAGTCTCCTTGCTGCTTGACGATTTGTTCCAGGCTTCCATCATTCTTCGGATCCCATTCATAGGCATCGTAGGACACAGACTGGATAAGGCCTGCGCAAGGGTCATAGATGAACTTTGAGAGAAACCTGGCGTTACCAGAGGGACCCCGATGCAGGGGATAAAGATCGATCTTGAACCTGCACCCAATTCGCGTTGGATCGAGAGATTCCTCATCATTACCAACATTGACCCAGAGCCGTTTGGGGTTCCATTTTAGATCCTCATGGATACCGACAACAAAAAACCTTGCGCGTGAACGGAAACTCACTCCTATGACAATCACAGGCGAAATGTCGAGTAACTGAAAATGAAAGCGATTTTCCTTAGGCCACGCGGCATTGATCTTTGCGCTCATCCGCTCCAGATTCTTCAGAGCTTCTGTGGCTCGTTCGGCGGGTGGCTTTGGTCCAGCCGGAGTTGCATTCAGTTCAGCGGTAACAATATCGTTCGCCAGACCAAAGAGAGTGGACTCAGCTCTGGCCTTGGGGCCCTCGGTATAGATCACGCCCCCGTCCGGATCCGAGGCAATCATCTGCAGGGTCTGGCTGAATTTCTGAATGGGATCCTGCTTGGGTGGAGCGCAGAAGCATTGGTTGACTCCACAAAGAGCAAGAAGAGCCGAAGCAATTACTACAGTCGGAATCGAGCGCAAGGTCATCGTCGTAATGCGCCAACGGGAGCGCACCTCGGTACCACAATAGATCATTTAGGCCGCCGAATGATTCCGGGTGTGTGGTCGGCAACCCGTCAGTTACCGCTTGATAACCGGTCGCATGCGGCAACTTTTCGCCGCATGCAGCAGAGCGTAAGCAATCGTCCAGCGCATCCCCTACTCCACCGGGTCGTCTGCGGTGAAGGGCGAGCAGCACGGCTTCTCCGTCGCGTGGAAGTTCATCAGCTCCAGCCGGATGTTGTCCGGGTCGAACAGATTGAACTGCCCCTTACCGTCTTTGCCCATCTGCGTGTGCGGCTGAGCATCAACGCCCACGAGCCGGTTTGCATTCTTCAGAGTCTTGAACGCTGCATCCACTGAATCGACGCCGATCGATAGATGATCCAGCACGCCCAAATCATGCTGCGACATCCCCGCCGGAATGCCCGTGCTCGCGCCCACCGGTGTGCTCCCGTAGGTCAGCATGTATTCCATCCAGTCGTGGCTGTCAGGCGCCTGCTGGCTTACCCAATCGGTTCGCGTGTCCACCATGCCGCCGAACCAGTAAGGCTTGAACCCAAGCAGATCGCGGTAGAAGGTGTCCTCCACTGCCCGGCTATGCACCATGATGCCGACATGAATGATGTGGTGCCCAATCGCCAGCGGAGCATCCAGAGGTTTCAGTTCAGCAGCCGGTTGCACAAATTCAACCTTGTTGCCTTCAGGATCCTTCACCGTGAACCAGCGACTTCCATCAGCGCCGCGCTCCACTTGTCCCGGAACCTTCCAGGCCTTCGATCCAAGGTAGCGGCGCATGGTCTCCGCGTCATCGGTCTTCCAGCCAATGTGGTCAAGCCGGTTGATGCCCGCATCGGCAGGCAGCGGAAGCACCTCAACAAACTGCGTGGCGCTCAGTGCGTATTTCACGCCCTTGGGGGTTTCCGGGTCGGGCATCTTCACAGCGCCAATAATCTCGCGGTAATAGTGGTCGGTGGCCGCCGGATTAGATGTATAAACGGCAATGTGTGAGATGCCGGTAATCCTGGGCCGGGTCAGTGGCTTGTCTGGCATTTGGGCAACGGCGGCGACGGCGGAGACGGCGAGAAGGGCAGCAATAAACCTGGAAGACATTTTGAACCTCGATTGTGCTCGTGGATCACGATAAATCGATTCACGCCGGGGCGCAAACGCGCGTTGCGTTTTCCATACCGGCGAGGCGCGGCTGAGCTTTACAATCCGCACATGCGTCTAAATCGCGTCTTCCCTTTTTTCCCATCGACTGTGCTGTTCCTTGTCCTCGGATTTTCCGCCGCAGTTCCAGCCGCATTTGCGGAGACTCCATTACCCAAAACGTCTCCCGAAGACCGTGCGCAGGCGCTTGCAATCTTCAAGGAACTGATTGAGATCAACACCACGGACACGCCTCTGGGCAACGTGACTACGGGCACCACGGCCATGCAGAAACGCTTCGTGGATGCGGGCTTTGCGACAGACGACGTGCACCTCCTCGGCCCAGATGCGCGCAAGCAAAACCTCGTCGTCCGCTTCAGGGCTTCCGGAACGCCGACCGAGAAGCCGGTCCTGTTCCTCTGCCACATGGACGTGGTCGAGGCGTTGCCCTCCGACTGGTCCACCGACCCATTCAAGTTTGTCGAGAAAGACGGCTATTACTACGGCCGCGGCACGCAGGATATGAAGAACTCCGACGCCGCGCTGGTAGCAACCTTCCTCCGTCTGCACAAGGAAGGCTACAAGCCGAAGCGCGACCTGATTCTGGCCCTCACAGCAGACGAAGAAGGCGGCAAGTTCAACGGCGCAGACTGGCTGGTCAAGGAGCATCGCGACCTGGTGGATGCTGCCTATGTCATCAATCCCGACGCGGGCGGGATCGAGCTCGACCACGGCCGGGCCGTCGTGGCCGATGTGGAGGCAACGGAGAAAGTCTATTCCGACTTCCAGATCACGGCGACCAATCGTGGCGGTCACAGCTCGCTGCCCCGGCCTGACAACGCAATCTACGAGCTCACTACCGCGTTGAACAAGTTGGCGATCTACCAGTTTCCGTTCGAAATGAACGAGGTCACGCGCACCTACTTCACCAACCTGTCCGCGCAGGAGTCGGGACAGATGGCTGCGGATATCAAAGCGGTACTGGCTACGCCTCCGGATCAGCTTGCAGCCGCGCGCCTCAGCGCAGAGCCAAGCTTCAACTCGAACTTCCGCACCACCTGCGTAGCCACGCGCCTCTCCGCCGGACACGCGAATAACGCGTTGCCGCAAACGGCGCAGGCCAACGTAAATTGCCGCATCTTTCCCGGCCACTCCCCTGAGGAGATTCGCCACCAACTGATCGACATATTTGGCGACGAGAAACTTTCGGTAAGGTGGGTGTCCGACTCCGGCCATGTTTCCGAATCCGCCACGGACAGGAAAGCCATGGTGCCTCCCCCCCCAATCAAGGAAGTTTTTGAGCCCCTCACCCGCCTGACGCAAGCCATCTGGCCCAACATCTCGGTAACTCCGGTCATGGAGAACGGGGCCAGCGACTCCATCTATTTCGCGCTGGCCGGCATCCCTTGCTACGGCTACTCGGCCATTGCCTTGGAGCGGGATGACGAGCGCGCGCACGGACGCGATGAGCGTCTTCCGATTGACTCGTATTGGAAGTCGCTGGACTTCTTTTATGCTTTCGCCAAAGAACTTGGCGGTGAGTAACAGAAATCCGAGACCTGCCGGGTTGCATAACAAAGGCGAGACCGGCCCGGCTTTCGAGCGTCTAATGGGACGAGGGTTCCTGGCTGCCTTCCTATGCGCCCGGCTGCGCCATCGTCGCGCCCCTCGAAGGGAAAACTCGAATGAAGAAAATGATTGCCGCCTCCTTATTGGTTGTCGGCTCGCAGTTGATGGCAACACAGGGCTTCGCGCAGGACGACAAGGCCGCTGGTCAGGGACAAGCCGTCGTCACAATTTTTGCAAAACACAATGAGGTCGCTCCCACCATCCCCCAGCAGGACGTGAGCCTCAAAGTCAACGGCAAAGACTCCGCCGTAACAGGCTGGCAGCCCTTCAAAGGCGCGAACGACTCGCTGGAGCTGGTGGTCCTGATCGACAGCGGGGCGCGCAATATTGGCAGGCAACTCGAAGAAATTGCGCACTTTATTCAGAATCAGGGTCCGGACACCAGGATCGCCGTCGGGTACATGCAGAATGGGCGCACGGTGATGGCCGGCCCCCTGTCCGCCGACCATAAGCAAGCGTCGAACGAACTGCATTTGCCGGCCGGCCCAACCACCAATCCCTACTTCAGCGTCTCTGATCTGGCCCAGAACTGGCCTTCGCACGACCGCGGAGCACGCCGAGAGGTGGTTCTGTTGAGCGATGGCGTGGACCCTGAAAACCGCCGTTTCGATCCGGAAGATCCATATATGGAGGCGGCGATACGGGATTCCGCGAAGGCGGGATTGGTGATCTTTGCCGTTTACTGGCATACCGGACCCAGCGGAGAAAGCTCCATCGAGGAGCAGGGCGGCCAAAGCCTCCTGTCCGAGTTGTGCCAGGCCACGGGCGGCAACAGCTACTGGTCGGGATCCGGCAATCCCGTCTCCTTTCAGCCGTTTTTCGACGACGTGATGAAGCGGCTGGACAATCAATACGGCGTGGAATTCAAGGCACACCTCGATCGCAAGCCCACAGTCCAAACCCTGCACCTGAAGGTGGAAGGGATCGGGCTGCAGGTCACGGCGCCCCAGCAGGTCTACGTTGACCGGCCAGGCGGCGAATAAAAGCAGCACATCGCGGACAATCAGATTTCGTGCAATCACCGGGAATTCCAATTGCGAGAATGGAATCGCCCGAAAGTCTTGACATTGTCATGACATATTGCCATCATTAGATCAGGAGGGCAATTTGGCTACTCTACCCATTCAGACCGAACGGCGGACGGAGAAGCTGGACCTGCGCGTGTCGCCTTCGGCAAAGGCGAAGCTGCAGGCAGCTGCATCGGCCTCGCATCGCTCCGTGAGCGATTTTGTAATGGAGAGTGCTCTCTCCCGCGCCGAGGAAACTCTGGCGGAGCGCCGGATCTTCGGCCTGGATGCCGAAAAGTGGGCCGCCTTTCAAGCTGCGCTCAATGCTCCTCCGCGTCCTCTGCATCGCCTGGAGGCCCTCATGGATGAACCGGGATTCTTCGACTCTAATCGCGCGCGATGAGCGACACCCGTTCGATTGAAAAACTCAGTCGCGACCATCTGCTCAACGATTTCGACTGTGGACAAGAAGCTTTGAATGGTTGGCTGCGGAAGCACGCACTGCAGAATCATGGCGCGGGAGCGGCGCAGACTTACGTCGGTCTGGCTGGCAGTGTTGTCATTGGATACTACAGTCTCGCTGTGGGGCAAATCGAGTATAACGACGCACCGGAACGACTGCAGAAGGGACTCGCGCGGCACCCCGTACCGGTCATGCTCCTGGCCCGCCTGGCAGTCCATAAGAATTGGCAGAGTAGGGGCGTCGGACGGGCGCTCCTGCGAGATGTCGTCTTGCGAACCGCGCAGGCGGCCGATATTGCGGGGATTCGAGCGCTTGCTGTTCATGCCAAAGATGAACACGCGCGGCGCTACTACGAGCAGTTCGACTTTGTCGCTTCGCCGGCGGACCCGCTGCAACTGCTGGTGCTGCTCAAGGACATTCGCAAGCGTGTGGGAACTGGCTCATAATCTCACAATCCTTCGCTCCCGCTGGTAAACTGAAACTTCATGATTCTCCCGTTTGTCCGCGAGATCTTTGCGGAGCTGGAGCACCCTTCTGGCTTTGATCGCGTACGAAGGCATTTGAGCCTTGGTGCGGGGCGGAGACGTGTGTCCGGTCTCACCGCGACGGCACGGGCGCTCTACGTTCCGCTTATGGCGCGGGCCGCCAAACGGCTGGTCATTGTGGTGGTTGCTGACAATAGAGCTGCTGAAGCGTTGGAGCCCATGCTCAAGGCCGGGTGCGAGCTGACCGGCGCGATTGACCCCTCCACGGTGATCCGGCTGCCCGCCCATGATGTCCTCCCCTTCGAGAATCTCTCTCCTCATCCGGATGTTCAGGAACAACGCGCCGCCGCGTTATTCAAACTGGCTACCGGCGCAGTTTCCATCCTGATTGCCCCAGTAGAAGCGGCCGCCCTCAAGCTCTTTGATCGCGACTACTACGCTGGTCTCGCTGTCACGCTCAAGCGCGGCGAAGAAGTCGATGTAGAAATCCTCACCGGGCACCTCGCATCTGTCGGCTACACGCAGATGGACCTGGTGGAGATGCCGGGCCAGTTCACGCGCCGTGGTGGAATTCTGGACGTATATTCTCCGGAGTCTGACCGCCCGGTCCGCATCGAGTTCTTCGGCGACGAGATTGAAACCATTCGCAAGTTCGACCCCGAAACGCAGCGTTCGCAATCGGGGCTGGATGAAACCCAATTGCTGCCATTGACTGAGACTCCGGTAACCGAGCGCCTTCTGGCAGCCGTACATGGGCGTTTGAACCGAGCCCGTGTCGAAGGCCCCACATCGGACGACGAAGAGATGGCCATCGAAATGGCGGCCGCCGGCGGTGTCAGCGTGTTTCCCGGATGGGAGTTTTTCTCCGCCGTCGCAGGTGCGGAAAAATCCCTCCTCACGCTCATGCCGAAATGCGTTCTCTTCGTGGAAGAGCCAGCCATGGTGCGCAACCAGATTGATCGCTGGTGGAACAAAGTCGAGCAACGCCATGAGCGGTCGGCCATGGGCTCGCTCATCCGCCCGGAAGACATCTACCTGCGCCCCGAAATTCTGCAGGCCCAGCTTCAATCGCACATGGGCCTCGATCTCGATCAGCTGGGCGTCGTTGACATCCTCGACCAGGACACCACGCTGGGCGAGATTGAGCTCAATACGCGTCCCACAGCCAGATTCCACGGCTCCATTCCCGCCCTCACAGAGCAGTTGAAAAAGCTGATGGAGGCCGAGACGCGCATCGTTCTTTCCGCCGCACATCAGGGCGATGTGGAGCGACTCGCGACGATGCTGCGCGAGTATCAGATTCCTTACCGTCTCGGAAGCCGCAACCCGCATCCGGGCGAAACCGTGCTGGATGAAGGCAGTTATCTTGCAGGCGATCTGCGCGTCCCGGTCATTGTGCGAACAGCGCTTGCCTCAGGCGTCAGTTTCGCCGATGCGAACCTCGTCATCTTCGGCGCCAACGATCTTTCAGACGATGCGGATGTAACGGCGCGTCCCGAGCCAAAGCGCTCCAAAACCGCAGCGTTTGTTTCCGATTTCCGCGATCTCACCATCGGCGATTACGTGGTTCATGTCGAGCACGGCATCGCGCAGTATCAGGGCCTCAAAGAGATTGTCCAGGACGGCCTCTCTGTCGAATTCATGATCCTCGAGTTTGCCGAGCAAGCGAAGCTCTACGTCCCGCTCACACGTCTCGATCTGATTCAGAAGTACCGCTCCACCGACGCTGGCCCCGCTCCGGTCCTCAACCGGCTAGGCTCGCAGCAATGGACCAAGACCAAGGCGCGCGTACGCAAAGCCATGCAGGACATGGCCGGCGAGTTATTGAAGTTATATGCCGAGCGCACCACCGCGCAGGGAATCGCTTTCTCAAAGGACAACGAGTTTCAAAAAGAGTTTGAAGACTCCTTCGATTACAGCGAGACAGACGACCAGTTATCGGCGATTCGAGCCATCAAGTACGACATGGAATCCACCACCCCCATGGACCGCCTCCTGTGCGGTGACGTGGGCTATGGAAAAACTGAAGTCGCCATGCGTGCAGCGTTCAAGGCCGTGCAGGATGGCAAGCAGGTCGCGGTCCTCACGCCCACCACCATTCTCAGCTTTCAGCATTTTGAAACGTTCAAGAAGCGGTTCTCGCAGTTCCCCATCAACATCGAAATGATCTCCCGATTCCGCACCGCAAAAGAACAAAAGGATATCGTGGCCCGCGTAGAAACCGGCAAGATCGATATCCTCATCGGGACGCATCGACTGCTTTCCAAAGACATCAAGTTCCAGGATCTTGGCCTACTCGTCGTGGATGAGGAACAGCGCTTCGGTGTCAAGCACAAGGAACGCCTGAAGCAGATGCGCAAGGAGATCGATGTGCTCGCCATGAGTGCCACGCCGATCCCCCGCACGCTGCACATGTCGCTCGTTGGTCTGCGCGATATGAGCGTCATCGAAACTCCGCCCAAAGACCGCATGGCAATTCAGACCGTCGTGGCCAAGTTCGACGAGAAGATTGTCCGCTCTGCCGTAGAAGTCGAACTGGAACGTGGCGGTCAGGTCTATTTCGTTCACAATCGTGTCGAGTCCATCTACGAAATTGCTTCGCGCATCCAGGAACTCGTCCCGTCAGCCCGCGTCGTTGTCGGTCACGGCCAAATGGGTGAGACGGAACTCGAACGAGTGATGCTCGCCTTCATGCGCCATGAGTATGACGTGCTGGTGGCTACAACCATCATCGAAAACGGACTCGACATTCCGCTGGCAAACACCATGCTCATCAACCGCGCGGACCGTCATGGACTGAGCGAGCTATATCAATTGCGCGGTCGCGTCGGTCGCTCGAACCGCCGTGCCTATGCGTACTTGCTCATTCCACCGGAGCAGGAACTTACCGAGATTGCCCGCAGAAGGCTCGCCGCTCTCAAGGAATTTTCAGACCTTGGCGCAGGGTTCAAAATTGCGGCGCTTGACCTTGAGTTGCGCGGCGCAGGAAACATGCTGGGCGGCGAACAAAGTGGGCACATTGAAGCAGTCGGCTTCGAGTTATACACATCCATGCTTGAAGCCGCGGTCAAGGAGATGAAGGGCGAAAGCAGCGAGGAACGGCCCGTCACGCAACTCAACCTCGGCATCGCATTGCGCATCGACGAGAGCTATGTGCCCGAGGAGAATCAGCGTCTGCGCCTGTACAAGAAGATCGCAGGAGCCAATAGTGAAGCAGCGATCGCCGAGGTGCGCGCCGAGATGGAAGATCGCTATGGCACGCCACCGGATGCGACCGTCTATTTGCTTGAGGCCTCCCTGGTGCGACTGGAATGCGAGCGCATGGGCATCGCCCAGGTTGATCGCAAACGCGGCGAGTTGCAAATCCGATTCATGGAAAATGCGGCAGTCGATCCACAGCACCTCATGCGGCTGGTAGCAAAAAATGCCAAGCGCGGCGCGCAGTTCACGCCGCAGGGGCTGCTGAAATATCCTTTGAGTGCCACGCGTTCGGATGAGATTCTACTGGAGATCCACGAAGTGCTTGCCAAGCTCGCGCCGGTGCCCGTGGGTGCATAGATTGATGGCTCCGAAGATGAGAGGAAATATGAAGAAGCTTGTAATGGCGATTGCGATTGGAGTTTGTATGTCTTCCGCGATAACTGCGCAGGCTGCGAACGGAACCTGGAAGCAGCAATTCGAGGGAGCCTCAAATGAGTACTTCGACCAGGTGTATTTCCACTACGCGCCCACCAGCGGGACCCTCGTCGGGTATCACCAGTACGACGGTCAACTCGAGGACTTCTCGCGAAAGAATATCGATGCGGAGATTGCGGCGCTCGATAAACTGCTCGGAAAGCTTGAAGAGATAAAAGCCAGTCGTAAACCGACTTTCGAAGGACGCATTGTCTTCAAGCTCCAAGTTTCGACTGACGGAACTGCAACGATAGTCGGCATCGAAGGGACGAGCGAAGGCTGGACAGATGATCTCATCTCGAAGGCAAGGAAAATGGCGGTCGAACAGCTTGCACTTTCAGCGCGTAAGGACTGGAAGAAAGGAAATGGGCTAGAAATCCACTTGCGGGCGTTTCCGGAGCGCGAGCCTGAAGGTCAGGATATGGAGATCGTCGAGTCGAACATCCGTTCACAACTCCTGACTCTCGAAACCATCCGCCCCTGGGAAAAGAACGCCGACAACTACTCCAGCACCTGCGCCAATGGTGCCTTCACTCTCATGGAGCGCAAGTTCGCCTCCCCGGACGACCGTCTCCGCTCCCTGATCGCTCGTGAGAAGCAGATGCCCACGCTTCTCGCCGAGGCCCGCGTGAACCTGAAGAATCCTCCGCTCGTATATACGAAGATCGCAATCGAGCAGTTACCAGACATCATCACCTTCTTTCAACATGACGTCCCCCTCGCCTTCGCCGACGCGACGGATCCTGCAACCAAGTCCGAATTCGCGCAGACCAACGCCGCTGTCATCGCCGCGCTCAACAGCTATCTCGAGTGGCTGAAAACCGACCTGCTTCCGCGTTCCAACGGCGACTTCCGCATTGGCGCGGACACCTTCTCAAAGAAGCTTCAATACGACGAAATGGTCGATATCCCACTCGACAAACTTCTCGAGATCGCATGGGCTGATATCCGCAAGAACCAGGCCCACTTCAAGCAAGTCGCCAGCGAACTGGAGCCCACCAAGTCGCCCGCCGACGTAGTGCTGGAACTGGGCCAGAACCACCCCGCCCCCGATCACCTGCTGGATGCTTTCCGCGCCACATTCGACGGCCTAGTCAGCTTCATCCGCTCCCATCACATCGTCACTATTCCTTCGGATGTGCGTCCCATCGTGGAAGAGACTCCGGCCTTCATGCGCGCCACGACCTTCGCCAGCATGGACACTCCGGGCCCATACGAGACGCACGCCACCGAAGCCTATTTCAACGTCACTTTGCCCGACCCCAAAATGACGCCTGCCGAGGTCGAGGGCTTCATGCACTCGTTCAATGTGGGCACGGTTATTTCCACTGCAGTCCACGAAGCCTATCCCGGTCACTACATCCAGTTTCTCTGGCTGCCGCAGGCCCCAAGCCGCGTACGGAAGCTTCTGGGCGCCAACACCGACGTCGAAGGTTGGGCGCATTACACCGAGCAGATGATGCTTGACGAGGGCTACGGACGGCCCGGCGCCGGAGCAAAAGACGAACGCGAATCAAAATTCCTGCGTCTCGGCCAACTTCAGGACGCATTGCTGCGCAACGCGCGCTTCATCGTCGGCATCGAAATGCACACGGGGAAAATGACCATGGAGCAGGCAGAAGAGTTCTTCCAGAAGGAAGGCTATCAGTCGAAGGAAACTGCGGTCGTCGAGACCAAGCGCGGCACAGGCGATCCCACTTATCTCTATTACACGCTCGGCAAGCTCCAGATTATGAAGCTTCGCGAAGACATGAAGAAGAAACAGGGCGCGGCTTTCTCGCTGCAGCAGTTCCACGACGACTTCCTCAAGCAGGGCTTCCCTCCCGTCAAGATTGTGCGGGAAGCTTTGTTGGGCGATGATTCGCCGACTTTGTAATCGTCGTCAATCCTCAACGCCATCCCACTTAAGCGACAGAGCCGGCACGAAGTCAGACGAGTATTCTTATCAGCGATTGAAACGACCACATAGTCGGTGTGGCCCGAATACAGAAAGGCAATTGAAATGAATAAACCAGTTCGGAAGGCAGTATTCCCCGCGGGTGGCCTTGGAACCCGTTTTCTGCCGGCCACTAAGGTCATCCCCAAAGAAATGCTTGCGCTGGTCGACAAGCCGATCATCCAATACGGCGTCGAAGAGGCCATCGCCTCGGGAATTGAGCACATCATCATTGTGACCGGCCGCGGCAAAAGCGCGATAGAAGATCATTTCGACCACAGCTTTGAGCTGGACGCGACTCTGAAAAGCCGCGGCAAGCATGACTTGCTTGCGGTGTCGCGGGGCGTCGCGGAACTGGCGCGGATAAGTTACGTGCGCCAGAAAGAACCCCTCGGATTGGGCCACGCGGTGCTTTGCGCCAAGGACCTCGTAGGGGATGAGCCCTTTGCTGTCATCCTCCCCGACGATGTAATTGAAGCCGATGTGCCCTGCCTGAAGCAGATGATCGACGTATTCAATCAGAAGCAAGGTTCAGTGCTGGCCACCATGACCATCGATGGTCCCGGAATCAGCGCGTACGGTGTGCTTGCCGGCGAGCAGGACCCCGCAAACGAGCGCATTTACAACTGCACCGGAATGGTGGAGAAACCAAAATTCGAAGAGGCTCCGTCGAAGCAGGCCATCATCGGTCGATATGTCCTGACGCCTCGGATTTTTGCGCTGCTAGAGGAGACTACACCCGGCGCAGGTGGCGAAATCCAATTGACCGACGGCATCAAGGCGCTCTTGAAAGAGGAGAAAGTCTACGGATATACGTTTGAAGGCAAGCGCTTCGATGCGGGCGACAAGTTCGGCATGCTGCAGGCGACGGTCGAGTTTGCGCTGAACCGAAGCGACCTGGGACCGCGTTTCCGTGAGTATTTGAAGGGGCTGGAACTGTAGTCCTGAGACCGCGCGATACGTCATGGCCGGCTGTCGCGCGGGTGCCTACACCCGCACTTGTGCAGACGCAATTACCGAAAAACACGGTCTAACCGCCAGTACAAGTCGCGTATGCCGGTCTGATAAGCTTCCGTTGGGGAAGAGAAAAAATGACAAGTTTGCAGGGAAGAATTGCGCTGGTGTCGGGGGCCAGCCAGGGTATTGGACGGGCTTGCGCTCTAGAGCTTGCACGCGCCGGCGCGACCGTGGTGCTGGCGGCAAGGAACGAATCGAAATTGGCGGAGGCGGTCGCGGAGATTGAGTCTGCCGGCGGAAAGTCCGCCGCATTTGCGCTGGATGTTGCCAGCGAGGATTCAATCAAGTCCGCAGCCAAGGCAATTATCGAGCGCTTCGGCAAGGTGGAGATCCTGGTTAACAATGCCGGCATCACGCGCGACGGCCTTATGATGGCCATGAAGCGCCCCGATTGGGACGATGTCCTCGGCACCAACCTGACGGGAGCCTTCCTCCTAACGCAGGCTCTGCTGCGGCCCATGCTGAAGAACCGCTGGGGGCGCATCATCAACATTTCCAGTGTCGTGGGACGGACGGGTCAGGGCGGGCAGGTGAATTATGCGGCTTCGAAGGCCGGACTCATCGGCCTCACGCGCTCCCTCGCGCGCGAAGTGGCATCGCGGGGCATTACAGTGAACGCGGTCGCGCCCGGATACATTGAAACGCCCATGACGGCGGTGTTGGATGAGAAGCAGCGGTCGGCTATGATGGCGACAATCCCGCTGGGTCGCGCCGGAACCGACCTCGAAATTGCCCAGTCCGTATCATTTCTCGCGTCGGACGCGGCCGGATACATTACCGGCCATGTGCTCGACGTAAACGGCGGCATGTTCATGGGCGGCTGAAGTCCGCGTGTTCAATTTGCGCGCGACTGTCGCATAGATCGACAAAAGCTGTAGAAATCCGTGGTACTGGCCGATAAGTGAACTTGGACGGTTCGCATGGCATCGCCGGTTCTGGCAGTCAGCAACTCCGAAGCAGCACAAGCCGATTCGCCGGGCGCACTCCGGTATGTGGCGCGCCAGCCCATTCTGGATTTGCGCGGACGCGTCCACGGCTACGAGCTCTTGTTCCGGGCAGGTCCTGAGGCAGTCTTCCGCGGCGATGGTGACTTTGCCACGCGGACCATGCTTGATAACTCAGTGCTTTTCGGGATGGACAAGCTGACCGGCGGTTTACCCGCGTTCGTCAACTGCACCGCTCAAGCGCTGACCGAGCGCCTCGTTGACGTACTTCCCCCAAGCATGACCGTTCTTGAAATCCTGGAAACAGTCGATCCCACCCCTGAGGTGATCGAGGCTTGCCGCAAGCTCAAAGAGACCGGCTTCCGCCTGGCGCTCGACGATTTCACCTGGAGTCCGAAATGGGAGCCACTGGTCGAATTGGCGGACTACATCAAGGTAGACTTCATGCTGCTGAATGCGAGTGCGCGCGAACAGCTTCGCCGGAAGCTGAAAAAAGTGGCAGTGGCCCTGATTGCGGAAAAGGTTGAGACACAGCAAGACTACCAGCAGGCCTGCAAAGAGGGGTTCACCTATTTTCAGGGGTATTACTTTTGCCGGCCCGTGCTCATGAAGGGCCGCAGGGTTCCCGCCAACCGCCTCTTCCATATCCGGCTCCTGGAATTATTGCGCCACGACCCAATGGATTTGAGGGAAGTGGGCAACCTGGTGAAGCTTGACGCCTCGCTGGCCTACCGGTTGCTGCGCCTGGTCAACTCTCCAATTTGCGCAGTCCGGCAGGAGGTTCGCTCCATCGAGGCCGCACTGGTCGCCGTTGGTGAGGATGCGTTCCGCCGCATTGCCACGGTGGCCATCGGTAGCGAGCTAAACGCCAATCGGCCCCCGGAAATCCTGCGCATGGCCTTCGTCCGTGGACGCTTCTGCGAAGTGGCAGCAAGCCTTTGCGCGCTCGATCCAACGGAACAGTATCTGTTGGGCGTGTTCAGCTTGCTTCCGGCAATGCTTGAGGTCTCCATGGCGGAATTGGCGCCCGCTCTGCCGTTGCGAGAGAAGATTCGCGAAGCACTCGCGGGCGTCTTGAGCCGCGATGGCAGCTTGCTCATGTGGGCAGAGCGCTATGAGCACGGAGACTGGGTTCGGTGCGATGCCATCGCACAGTCCTACGGCCTCAACCAGGAGGAATTAGTGCGATGTTTTCAGGAGTCAGTGATCTGGGCAGAGTCCGCCCTGCACCTGGCATTCTGACCCTTTCCAAAATCTGGTCAATTCTCAAATCGTCATTGGCAAAACGACGCCAACACGAACCGCGCTATTTCAGATTCAGAGCTTCTTCCGGCAGTTGCTGATAACTCACGAAGGCTAGCTTCAGGCTGTCGGGCGACCACGAGGGTACGTTGATCGTCCCTTGTCCGCCGAACAATTTTGCCAGTAACTTGATGCTCTTGTCCTTCATCGACATTAGGCGAAGTTCAACGTCCTTCCCTCCCGGATGCCCCGTCACGCCCTTCTCATAGGCGAGGTAAACCATCCACTGTCCATCCGGCGAAATGTGCGGAAACCAGTCGTTGCTCTCCTCAGTGATGACCTGTTCCTGCTGCGAACCATCAGCCTTCATCCGCCAAATCTGCATGTGTCCGGTGCGCTCAGAATTGAAATAAATCCACGCTCCATCAGGCGAGTATTCGGGGCCATCGTCCAGCCCCTCTGCCGAAGTCAGTCGCGTCTCTTCACCTCCAGCCGAGGGGATCGCGTAGATATCGAAATTCCCATTGCGCTCTCCTGTAAACGCCAGCGTCTTCCCATCGGGCGACCAGCCGTGCCAGTACGACGGCGCATTGGGCGTTATCTGGCGCGTTGCGCCGCCTGTGATGGGCACGATATACACGCGCGACTTCCGATCCTCGGTTGATTGATCGCTGATGGCAAGGAATTGACCGTCCGGCGAGATGCCGTGATCGTTATTGCAATGGATCTGAGGCGAGGTTGGAATAAGAGTGGGCGCGCTGCCATCAAGTCCCAGGCGATGCAGGGTTCCATCCTGGTTGAAGATCAGGAACTTCCCGTCAAGCGACCAGTTTGGCGCTTCAAAATGCGCGGCAGCTACGTATTCCACGTGACGATCACCGGAAGCGATGGTGACAGTTTCAAGCGAACTGATCAATGTCAACTTCCCGACGGCCGGTTTTAGCTGTTCGAAAGCGATATTGGAAAACATAGCTTTCTCAACCGCATCTTTATCGTGCGCGCACACCCCGACGCCGATATAGAAATCGCCCACCAGCGCGAGCTTGGTTGAAGCGCCAGCGGGCACGAGCTTGCCGTCCTTCCCTGAAACAAACGCGAAGATAAAATCGCCGCGTTTCTCAATGCGCACGGTCTTTGGAGCAGACACGTTGGACTCGACCTCATGCGTATTGGCGCCGGTAACTTCGCGGAATTGCAGCGAGGTCAGTCCACTGCCATGGACGGCAACATCCACGGAGGCTGACGGCCCATCGAGGCTCTGCCGAATCATCAGTACAGCCTTGCGATGCGGATTGCCGCCCGTCCCCACAAATGCGATGTCCGCAGTTAACGCGACGTCGCCTGAAACCTTCTTCCACGCGTAATGGAAATCGTCAATGCCGAACCACATGTTTTCGCCGCTGCCGACAATTGTGTATGCGCCCTTTGGGGCGTCAAATTGAGCGGAACCAGGATGCAACACGGTCCCCACATCCTGATGATTTTCGAAGATTCCAAGCTGCTGAGCAGCGGCACTGGGCAGACCCGCGCCAATTGTGAACATGACAAGAGCTCCGGATAGAGTAAGTCGAGGAAGTGAGGGTGCGGTCATGAATAACCTCTGGAAGGCGCAACGTTAGCGCGCAATCTCAGCGCCAATTTCGCGCCGATAATGAGGATACTGCATCGGCCCGCGAATGAACTGAAGGCGTCTAAATCCCGAGGCTGGATTTCAGCGAGCGCACACGATCCCGCGCGACCGGAATCTGCGTGTGCTGAGCGTCCTTCAAAGAAAGAATGACCTTGCCCGCAAACCACGAGTTGATCTCCTGGATCCAGTCCACGTTCACCAGCGCAGATCGGTGAATGCGCAGGAACCGCGCCGGATCCAACCGGCGTTCGAGCTCCGCAATGGTCTGATCCACGCTGTGACGATGGCCATTCACAACGGCATATGTGAGCTTGTCGTGAGCAATGAAATGCGTCACCTCATCAAGATTTAGAAACGAAATCCGCTCGCCGACGCGGGATGCAATACGCCGCGGGAAATCCGCTTGCGGCGCCTGTAGCGACGCGGACAGCTGTCTCAACACCTCGGCTGAATCGCGTTGCCAATCGGGTTTGGGAACCGGGCGCAGGCGGCCAAGTTTCTTCAGCGCGCGGGCGAGCTGATCCGTTTCGATGGGCTTCACCAGGTAGTCGATCGAGTTCACTTCGAAGGCGCGAAGCGCAAACTCGTCGTACGCGGTGGTGAAGATCACGAACGGCTGTGTCTTCAACTGCGCCAGCAAATCGAATCCAGTCATGCCGGGCATTTGAATATCGAGAAACAGCACATCTACAGGGTCTCTGGAATCGTCATCAAGATAAGCAAGTGCCTGCGCAGGATCGGTGGCGCTCCCGATAATCCGAATCGAATCGAAACCCGCAAGAAGGCGCGTCAAACGCTCGATTGCGAGAGATTCGTCATCTACGAGATAAGCGGAAATCGGAGCGGCTTCCATATGCACTTCCAATTATGCCGGGAAAGACAAACGGACGGCCGTCTTTCCATCTTTGCGGCTCACTTCAAGCTGTCCCCCGGGACCAAAGAGCAGCTCAAGCCGCGCAATCAAATTGCCAAGGCCATGGTCTGACGAGATAGCGTCAAGCGTGAACCCCGGGCCATCGTCGACAACTTCAAGGTGTATGCGGTCGGATTCAATTGCGCCGGTAATTTCGATCATCGCGCCCTCGGTCCGCTTTGAAACCACATGCTTCACCACGTTTTCAACCAGCGACTGGAGCGCGAGCGGCGGCACTTTCACGGTCCCAAGTGAATCGGGCACCGCGATCTCGTAACGCAGACGCGCACCGAAACGCGTTTTCTCAATCTCCAGATAGTCGCGAACAATTTTGAGTTCCTGGCTCAGCGGTACCAGCCCCCTCTGATTCGCGTTTAAGGAGAAGCGCAACAGACTGGCCAGCTTGCCGACGGTATCTTCCGCGCGCACCGGGTCAGAAGGAATAAGAGCCGCGATGGAGTTGAGCGTATTGAACAGGAAGTGTGGATGGATGCGCGATTCAAGCGATGACAGCTGCGCTTCCGCCATAAGCTTGTACGCGCGTTCCTGCTCCACTTGCCGGGTGCGCAACTCGAGTGTAGCCGCCTGCAGCTTGAAACGAAGCGTCTCGTAGACTGACATGCTCATGCCAATCAAGAGCGCAATCAAGATAGCGAACGGAAGCGATCCCCTGAACTCCGGCCAATACTCGCTCCGCGGAATGATCCCCGCGATTTCAAGCACAACTCCCGCCATCAGGCAGCCCACGGCTGCCGTTGCAGTCTGAGCCAGCGCAATGAACAGAAACACCAGGCGAGGGAATTTGTCTGTAAAGCGATGGGCTACCCAGTTGAGCACGACAGCAGAAATTGGAGCGATCATCGCCGCGTAAATGGATGAGGCCAGGAATTCTCTGCCTGACTGCGATAGCCGGATCTTATGCGTGGTCAAAAACAACACGGTAATCAATAGACCGATCGCAATGATCAGGATTCCCAGGCCTGCTGTGAACCATATCGCTCTCGATACAAAACTCGAATCACGAGGCGGTTCGCTCTGCTTCTCCTGGAGGCGAGGACCGGGCAAACATATCTTCTCGTTCATAGCTGGAACCGCACTCCCACCGAAGTGGTCGCGGAGTAGGGCGTTGCGCCATACTCCGATTTCGAACTGCCTACAGGAATCTCCCCGTGCAGATAAGAAGAAAAGTGATTGCCGAAGCGGCGATTCGCGTCAAACACGGCAGTATAACTGCGGTCATTCAGGTCGGCGACGGCAGCCGCGGACAGATCCCATTGCTTCCAGCCAGGTAACTCGCGCAGCCGATTTTTATACGCAGTAAAAAACGCATAGTGCTGGCGTCCTGTGATCGGGTATATGCTCACGTCCTGATAGTACGGGATGTTAGGCGGAGTAAAGAATTCTCCAATGAACGTAATGCCCTGAGTGGTTGTGAACTTTCCTCCAAGAAGAATCGCTTCATGCTCGCGCCACGCTGCTTCGCCGTGAATCTCCCATGCTTCGCCAAGTACGCGCGTAAACGTGAGCCCGCCGAAGGCATCACCGCCACGATCGTCACCGGCAATCAGCGAAGTGTCGAAGCCGTGCACCAGCACGTTATACCGGAACGCAGTAGTGTCATGCAGATTGGCCGAGGCGGGCGCCAGCGCGGCACTGGACCACGCAAGCGAGAATGCATTGGGCCCACGAACAAGGTCCGCCTTCACCATATCGCGGCCCACATACAGGTTCAGCCGATCCGTTGGATTGGTCGGATCGCGAGGCGGATCGAGCACGCCAATCGCTGTGAATGCGTATCCGGTGCCCCAACGCACAATGCGCCGACCGGCCATGAAATCGAAGTCACCGGCCGACAGCCCCGCATAAGTCTCCTTCACGCGGAGCTGCGTATAGGTGCCCGTGTAAGGCACAAGTGATGCATCAATTGCTGTCACGGCTGGGTTTCCCGCAGGCACATCGAAATCCGATGCCGACAGGCCGCCATGACTATCGGCGAGAGCGACTACGCTCGACGCCAACGTCCATCGCGATTGATATCGCAGCGTGAAGGATGGCTCCAGCAGCAACTGATTCTGAATTAAAGTGACCTTCGGATCGGTCAGCAATCCGCTTGCATCCGCGGGCAGCGGCGGGACGAGATTGCTATAGAACGTTGCATCGTCAATTGCCCGCAGCGTGTAACGAAAGTCATGATTCGGCTCGGCAGGCGGCGCGTCCTGTGTCGCGGTCGTCGTATCCTGCGGTGTCGTGTCCTGCGCAGAAACCTGCACGGTGGCTGCCAGCAACAGCAACGCCGAAAATGTGAGTAACAATCTCATAGGATTTATGCAACGCCCGTTCAACCACCTGAAAAAATCCCTCTCGGAGTTATCCGCATCCCAGGCCCCAAAGCGAGACCTGGGAGAACCGGCTTGGATTGTCGGGCGAATTCTACTGCCAATAAACAAGCTTGATTTCAGTCTTCGCTTCCGCCTGACTCAGAGCAACCATCGCCGCTTCCGCACTGGGCGGACCCTGCGTCGTATCAGGATTATTCGAAATGCCATAGCCCGTCAGCGGAATTCCGGATGCGTCGAATTCCATTTTCCCCGACAGATTCTCGTCGTGCAGCACTGCCACACAGTAGCCTCCCTGCGGCAGGTCCGCGAAGACCGCGGTGGCGCTCAGAGTTTTCGGATCGATCTCCAGCTTTTGCGATTCAACCGCAGCGGTTGGATCCATCGGGAACCCTTTCCCGTCGCGGTAAAGAGCGATGCTAGCCTTCCCTTTCGCATTCCGGAATCCCGTCAGTCGAATGGTCAGTGTGGACTTGGCAACCGTGGGGGCTGGCGCGGCCGCGGGCGCCGCCGCCGGTGCGGGTGCTGCGGGTGCCTGCGCCTGCAGCGTTCCGACGGAGAGCGCCAACAGGCCACCGCATACAACTGCACAGCCGACAAGTTTTTTGAAGTTTAGACCGGTGATTGTCATTTCAATAATCCTCTTTCCCTTCATCGTTGTTGTTTGTTTGAAAAAGCCGTTCAGAATCTATCAGTGCGACCCTGGTAGAAAAGCTTATCCGCCAACTCGCGCGGAGCTATTCCGGAGTATTCCAGCACGCTGTGCGAGTTATGGCGTATCTCGTCGTAAAGCGTCATGCGGTGCAACTGCATCTTCCCCCCGATAGAAGCATACTCGTCAAAGGTGGCAGATTTTATGTGCTTCCCTGAGGTGAGATAGAACTCGGCTTTCACCGGTCGAGCATCCTCAACGCGCACCCAGAAAAGTATGCGCTGATAGGTTGCTCCCTTTCGTTTGGCAGTTAGCTCAAGAACCTGACATTTCTCCGTGCCCACCATTTCGGTCCGGACAAACACCGGCGTGTAATCCGCTGCATAGTTAGTCCGGGCAATGTCGCCGTTTGACGCATCGCCGGAAAGCCGTTCGAGTGGTGTAATGCGGACTGGACGGCTCGTGTCCGGCAGGTAGACCCACATATCGTCGCCCAGCATCAACAGGTGTTGTCCCTTCTCGCGCGGACTCATGAACTCGACATAAGTCTTTTCGGTGCCCTTTTGCGAGACCTCGTAAAGTTTTACTTCATCTGACTTATCGCCCTCGAAGTTTGTGATTCTCACATGCAGGACATACGACGGCCAGCCGTTCCGAAACGCATCCGCATGTTTCAGGATCGCATCGGCATCGGGAGTTGTTGTTGGCGCTGCCGCGTGGCATACCACCGCGCAAGTAATGAGAAACGCCGCCAGCAGAATAAGAAGGAAAGTGCGAAGAATGCGGTTGATGTTAGACATGAGCCAATGCCTCCGCAATCTGCAGCCGCGATGCCCGGATAGCCGGAAGGATCGAAGCGAGTGCAAGCGAAACGATAACCAGGATCGACGATCCGACCATCAAGCTGGGCACATGCATGACGCGAAAATTCATTGGTGATGTGGTTCCGGGTGGTGGAGGAAGATGTATGCCCGCATGGTTCAGAATCACTCCAAGCAGGTTGCCGCCGATCACGCCCGCCACCGCTCCGAGAACGCCCAGCAGTGTTGCTTCCAGTACGAAGAGAGCCATAATCCACGACCGCGGTGTTCCCATTGCCAGCATGGTGCCGATCTCGCGGGTCCGCTCAAACATGGCCATCAGCAGCGTGTTCACGCTCGACATCAGCACCATGAAGAAGACAATGATTCCGAGAAAGACAAAGATCGTGCTGAACAGTGAACGAACTTGTTTGTAATAGGCAGCCAGGTCGATCCATTTCTTCAGCACTAACTGCTGCGGCAGTCCCTGTAACCGCGGAGCCAACTGCGCGGCCACCAGGTCCGTGTTGTCTGTGTTATCCAGCCCGACAACCAGGTTGGTCACGCGATCGCTCTGCAACAGGCGCTGCGCCGAAGGCAGCGTGATGCGCAGATAGCGGTCGTCCATCTCCTTGAAGCCGGTGTTCACCACTCCCACAACTTGCACATCGATTCCATTCAGTGCGCCGTCTGACGTGACCGCAAGAATTGTGAGTCCGTCCCCAGGCTTCACGTTCATTGATCGCGCCACGCCCGCTCCAACAAGGGCCTCAATCTCGCCGCCGGGTTTGGAGTCGAGATCCCTTCCGGAGGCAAGGCGCGCAGTGAACCCAAGGGTTTGTTCCGCGGCCGGATCGACGGCGCTGCCCATGAAGACGCCGGATTTAACGCCGTTCGAAAGCATGCCATTGAACTCGATGCGTGGCGCAACGCCTCGCACATGCCCTCCAGTCGAGATCGACGCCGCAACCTGGCGCCAGTTGTCGATCCCCGTGTCGAGAACATGCTTCTCTTCCCGGTTAAAGTGCTCCGCGGTGAAAATCTGCAGATGGCCGAGTCCATCATTAATCGTGCTTTCGCGCAATCCCCAGAACATGCGGGCAAAGAACCCGCCCACAAGCAGCAGGCCGGCAACGCCTCCGCCCACCATCATCAGAGTCATTACCGTGCGACGCCGGTTGCGGAAAACGTTTCTAAAGGCTAAGAGCAGAAACTTGCCCATGGCTGCCTCCTTGCATTGCGGGTTGAGCGAAAGAACCTTCGTTGGAAAGAGTCTCGGACGTAAGCGTGTCAGAAACAACCTGCCCGTCCGTAAGCCGGACAATGCGATCGGTGTGTTCCAGCAGGCGCTGGTCGTGGGTTGAAAAGATGAACGTCAAGCCGAGCGTGCGATTCAGATCATGCATCAAGTCGATCAGTTGCGTGGCATTGAGCGTGTCCAGATTGGCCGTGGGCTCATCGGCCAGCACCAGAGCGGGCCGATGAACAATCGCACGCGCCACCGCGACGCGTTGACGTTCGCCGCCGGAAAGCAGGTCGGGCCGGTGATTGGCACGAGCTGAAAGGCCCACACTCTCAAGCGCAGCGGCAACGCGCGATCGCCGTTCCTTTGCGTCGATCCCTTGAACCAGCAACGGAAACTCCACATTCTCCGCCGCAGAGAACACGGGAATGAGATTAAAGGTCTGAAAGACGAACCCAATCTTCTCGCGACGAACCGCGGTCAAGCGAGTTGAATTCAGTTTCGAAATGTCAACTCCATCAATGAGGATTCGCCCGGTGGTTGGCTTATCAATACAGCCGATCAAATTGAGCAGTGTTGACTTGCCGCTGCCGCTCGGCCCGGCAATCGCCAGGAACTCGCCCCGGGCGACGTGAAGGCTGACATGGTCCAGCGCACTCACAAAGTTATGGTCGAGTGGAAACCTTCGGGTGACTGCTTCGACGCTGACAAGTTCAGGCATGGGCCGTTCCCTTTCCGGAGAGCTTTGCACTTCCTGAAAGATAGAACGGTCTCAGCAAGGAGTCGAGCGCTCTCTGACGAAAGGTCGAGATAAGAGATGAAGGGCGGAAACCGCCGGATGAAACGCATCAACTGATTCCGGCAACCCGCGTTCAGGATCGAAGCATTGGTCGCGATTTCAGGCTCTGCGTCAACCAATACATGGCCCAGGCAGCGCCCAGGCAGGGAAGTACCAGCCCGCGCAATCCAGCCTGATCGCTCCCGGTAGCGTCCTTCATCACGCCCATCCAATAAGGGCCGACAAATCCGCTGAACATGGTAATCGTATTCATCGCCGCCACGCCCGCCGCCGCGGCCCTGCCCGCGAGAAACTGCGTAGGCACTGAAAGAGCCGGCCCTTGCAGCGAATGAAATGCGATGGAACTCGCTCCCAATGCGGCAACCACGATCCATGGAAGGTGGGCGTAGCTCGCGACGAGATAGCCCACGGCCATCACAATACAGGGCACAATAATATGCATTGCCCGTTCGCGCGTGCGGTCAGAGTGCGAACCATTCAACAGCATCGCCACCGCACCCGCAACTCCGAAGCAGGCGAGCAGGTATCCGACATTGCCGACGCTCCAACCGGTAACCCGCTGCAGGATCGCTGGAGCAAAGAATCCGTATCCATAACTGGTCGTCAGCGCGCAAAAGAAGAACAGCCCCGCAACCCACACTTTCGGCGACAGGATCGCCGCGCGCACACCCGCACTATGCCCCAGGTGCGCCTGCTCGCTGTCTGCTTCTAGCTGGACTTGTAGCCATTGCTTTTCTTCGCCTGTGAGCCAGTCGGCGTTTGCAGGGCCATCCGGCAGCATCTTGATAATCACCACGCTGAACAACACCGCAGGCAGACCCTCTGCCAGAAACAGCCATTGCCACCCTGCCAGGCCCAGAACACCGCGGAGCCCCAGAAGCCAGCCGGCAAGCGTACCCATCACCGTGGAACTCAGCGGCAAAGCAATGTAGAAGCGGCTCACGGCCCGCGCTCGCATGCGCGCCGGAAACCACAGCGTGAGGTAGTAAATCACCCCTGGAAAGAAGCCCGCCTCCGCGACGCCGAGAAAGAATCGCAGCACATTGAATTCCAGCGGATTGCGAACGAACATCATCGATGCGGCCAGCACTCCCTACGTCAGCATGATCCGCGCCAGCCAGCGCCGTGCGCCAAAGCGCAGCAGCAGCAGGTTCGACGGCACTTCGCACAGCGCGTAACCGATGAAGAACAGTCCGGCGCCAAATCCGTAAACCGACGCGCTGAAATGCAGATCCTGGTTCATCTGCAATGAGGCATAGCTGATGTTGACGCGATCCATGTAGGCCAGCCCGTAGCCGATTCCAATAATCGGAATCAGGCGCAGGGCTGCTTTGCGCTGTGCGGATTGTCCCACCGCAGCAAGGTCAGAGTCGGGGGAGGCCGATGCAACTTCGACGGCCATTTTGCCGGACGACACCATGACCGCATACCTCAGGATTGAGCTTGCTTCGGTGTCGCATCCGCACAATCAACATCGGCGCGAGAATTGCGTGTAACTCGCACCAAATAAGCAACTTATATAGGGAAAACGGCGTAAAACCCACACTTTTTCAAAAAAAAGGCCAATTCTCTGCAACCCTCTGCCTCGTTTAGTTCGATTCTCAGCAATCTAAAACAGATGAAAAGGCTCATCTCATGGTTCATGTCTCAACGAATCGCAACCACTTGAGCAGCCTTTTCGATGCTTTTGTAACCACTTAAGCAGTCTTTTCGGCTATGTAGAGCAACCTCCCGATTGAACCTTTCATGTTGAATTCAAACCACATCGGCTATTCCTTCCACTTGATGTTGCAACCAATGGAGGGTTGCTGCTCTGTGGGAACAGGTTCGCCGGCGAGCACCAGGTCAATGGCTGTGCGCAGATCCTTGCCAGTCACAGGAATCCCATTGCCCGGACGGCTCGCGTCGAACTGGCCACGATAAACCAGTCGGAATTCCTCGTCGAACAGAAAGAAATCGGGCGTGCACGCAGCCTGGTATGTGCGCGCCACCTCCTGCGTCTCATCGTAAAGATAGGGGAAGTTGAAGCCGAAGAGCTCAGCCTGTTCTTTCAGCCCTTCGGGGCTGTCTCCGAAATGAACCGAAGCATCATTGCTGCTGATCGCCACCATTGAGACGGGTTTGCCGGCATAGTCCCTGCCCAGCGCGGCAAGCCCTTCGTTGATGTGCTTCACATAGGGGCAGTGTGGACAGATAAACATGACAAGCAGCGCCTTCTCTGCCCGCGAATGATCAAGAGATACTTCGTTGCCGGTCACAACGTCAATGAGGTCGAATTCAGGGGCCAGTGTGCCCAGTTCCAGCATGGTGGATTCAGTGAGTGACATGGCGGTATCTCCTCTGATTATGATGATGGATATTTAAAAAAGCGGTGCCTGACGGCCGGGCACGGAGAGGCCAAAGTGCTCGTAAGCAAGGCGGGTGGCCACGCGGCCTCGTGGTGTCCGATCGAGAAAGCCGATCTGGATCAGAAACGGCTCGTATACTTCTTCGAGCGCGTCTTCTTCTTCTGCCAGCGTCGCCGCCAGCGTCCCCAATCCAACCGGGCCCCCGTCGTACTTCTGGATGATGGTGAGCAGCAGTTTCCGGTCGATCTCGTCAAAGCCATGCGCGTCCACTTCCAGCATGGTCAGAGCCGCATTGGCCGTGGGCCGATCAATTACACCGGTACCGCGAACCTGCGCATAATCGCGAACGCGGCGCAGAAGCCGATTGGCAATGCGGGGCGTGCCGCGCGAGCGCAGCGCGATCTCAGCCGCGCCATCCTGGTCGATAGGAACGCCCATTACCTCGGCGGATCGGGTGACGATGAAACGCAGATCTTCCTCTGAATAGAACTCCAGGCGCAAAAGAATGCCGAACCGGGAACGCAACGGCGACGACAGCAGCCCCGGGCGAGTGGTGGCTCCGATGAAAGTGAACGGGCGAATTTCCATCACATGGGTACGCGCGGCCGGCCCCTGGCCAATAATGATGTCGAGCTTGTAGTCCTCAAGCGCTGTGTAAAGCTTCTCTTCCAGTACCGGCTGCATGCGGTGGATTTCGTCAAGGAAAAGTACCTGCCGCTCCCGCAGATTGGTGAGAATGGCGGTCAGGTCACCCTGGATCTGCAGCGCCGGGCCGGAGGTCTGCTGGAAACCGACGTCGAGTTCATTGGCGATGATTGTGGCCAGCGTGGTTTTGCCCAGGCCGGGAGGACCGAAAAGAAGCACGTGGTCCAGTGCCTCGCCGCGGGATTTCGCCGCTTCAAGGGCAATGGCCAGTTGCTCCTTGGCTTTCGCCTGGCCAATGAACTCGCCCAGCCATCGGGGACGGAGTTTGAGCTCAAAACCCTGCTCCTCGTCAGCGCGGGAAGCGCTTACCAGTCGTTCAGGAGAGTTGTCGCGGGCGATGGCCATGCTGAAGGAAGGATACAGGCTGAATCCGACACGATTCAATGTCTCGACAAATCGCTTTCCGGATATTCCGTAATACCTACCTGGAGAAAGTCCGCATCCGCAATTGCAAACGAGCTTTGTTGCATCCACCGCGCCTCGTCTTGATGAGTGGGCGTCCGGCCGGTGAGTTATCCGGATTAACAAGATGTATCTTTAATTTATGGGCGGGGCGAGATATCGGTCTTTACAAAGTGTTTAAATGTGGTAACTGGCACCAGCAACCCGGATTTCCAGTTTCTTTGCGGGTAGCAGGCTGGATGGCTGCCTCTCAGAATTCATCAAAACTGCCGGTATTTCTTCCCGGATAGCACTTATGGGGGATACCACATCCTGAATCATCGATATGATCATGGCTTAAGGGTCAATGTAAAACCAACTGACGGCTGACGTTCGCCCGTTACGCGACGGACACATGGCGTGCCGGGATAGTTAACATTGGATTGACACGCGCATCCCGCGACGATATGCTTTTGAGGCATCCCTACAACCAAGAAACGAAGCAAATGCTGGAACGCTGGATCACGAGAACGGTCTGAGCCAGCAGGGTGGGAACGCGAGGAGACCAACGATGTTCGATCGTATTCGCCTGGGCACACTATTCTTAACATGCCTTGTGGTGCCATTCATAGGTTGCGGCAGTTCAAATCAGATCGATTCGATTACGGTCACGCCGACGACTTTGACATTCGGGGCTGCCGGGCTTCATGCCCAGCTCACGGCGATAGGCTCAATCGGCCATGGAAGCCATCCCGCCACGACTGAGGATGTGACCAACCTGGTAACTTGGAGCACCGGTTCGAACGAAGTTGCAACTGTCACCACTGGAAGTGGCGGTGGGTTAGTTACCTCGACGGGCCCCGGTACAATTCAGGTCACTGCGTCCATGCAGGGATTTACTGGAACGATCACCGCCTCCTCTACAGTTACGGTGACTACAAGCACCACCGGAACTGGGCCGGGTGGGGACGTAACTTCGCTCTCCATCATCCCGGCCAATCAATCGGTGGCATCGCCAGGACAAACCGGGCAGTTCATCGCGATTGGAACCACTGCGTCAGGAGCGACTGAGAATTTGACCGGCCAGGTCACCTGGACTTCGAGCAGCCCGTCCATTGCCACGCTCAGCACCACCACTCCCGGTCTTGTTACGGGCGTGGCCCAGGGCACCACCACCATCACTGCCCTGTACACGAATCAGCCCGATCTGTCCGTTGTGACAGGAACAGCAACCTTCACCGTGACGGGCGGCGCCAACGAGCAGGTAACAGCGCTGGCCATCTACCCGGGCTCTCAGACGGCGACGTCGGCAGATCAGACCACCCAATTCTTCGTGTTGGGCACTGAATCTGGCGGCCTCCAGTACGATGTGACGAGTCAAGTTGCCTGGACATCAAGCAATTCGACGGTTGCCACAATTGGAACTGCTGGAAATGGCGTACCAGGGTTGGCTACGGCAAAGGGAGCGGGAGCAACCACATTCACGGCAACCTGGACGAATAAAGATAGCAGCGAAGTGGTTGCGCTTGCTACCTACTCCGTTACTCTGGGCGCGGCTGCGGAACCTCTCTTGTCGATTGCCATCGTGCCGGGCGGTGTAACAGTTTCCAATAAGGGAATGACGGCGCAGTATTTGGCCTTTGGCACCTTCTCGACCACGCCCACCGTTAAGGATCTGACAAGCACAGCCACCTGGATTTCCCTTACGCCGGAGGTTGTCTCCATCAACTCGGGCGGTGTCACCGGGGAGGTCGGCGGCCTTGCAACGGCTATGGGTTACACCGGCAATGGCGTGATCTATGCTGAGGCAACGAACACGGACGGCACCGTCGTTCTATCCAATGCGGAGACATTCACATGCAAAGACCCCGCAACGAGCGTATGCGATCAGAACGTAGCCTCTCCGCAATTCGCGACGCTTACCTTCTATAACGCCGGCGAAAACACCACAACCTGGTTGGTTACGGCTCCATCCGATACCGGAACGCCGAACCTGATCCATTGCGGTCCTGGCTGGACTGGGTCTGGCGGGTCTGTCTGCACGGGTACCTATGAGACTGGCTCAACCGTCACCTTGACTGCTTCTCCGACCGGGGCCGGATTTGGCGGCTGGAATGCAGGGGATGGAGTGACGCCGGTGCCGGCGGGAGTTTGCCAACCTGCAGCCGGAAAGACGCTACTCAACTCGCCCACTTGCACAGTTGTGCTCAGCGGCAACACATCAGTGGGAGCCATCTTCTACTAATCAGCAAATCAACAGCAACGAAAGCCGCCCTTCGGGGCGGCTTTCGTACGTTTGCAGCAGGCTTTCAAGGAACGTCTACAGATCGATTCTCACCTCCCAGCCTCCCCCTGCACCTCAGTCCGCATTTTCCTTTTCCGCAAGTCCCCTGTTCTTTTGCGCCAGCGGTCCCAGTCTCGAGCAAAACCCTATGGCTTGGCCATTTAAACTGGAAGCGGCTTCTTTGAACGTAATGACCCTTCGCCTTGGCAGCATTCGCCGCTTCCGATTCAATCTCCCGCAGCGCATAGCGGCAGTCCTCCTGTCCCTTTTTCTGATCCAGGGATTTTGGCTTACTGGTCATCAAACGCTCACTGACCGCGACTACCAATATGCCCGCTGCGGGCGGGAGACGTGGGAGAGCCCCTCTGCGCTGGCAGGCTACTACACCACCTGTGGCAACATTCACGACGGGATTCTGGCATATCGGCTGGCTGGTTTGCCCCTTACTCTCAACGTTCTTGCGCAGCGCGGTCTTGACCTGTTCCGAAAGCCTGAAGACCGGGTATTTCAGCAGCCCAGAAGCGGCATAGGCGCCTCTGGATTAAGTACATGGGAACTGCGCCATCAGCTTCCATACGTTCTGTTGCTGTTGCGGCTCCCGTTCCTGCTGGCGGGCTGCGTTCTTGGCGGCGGACTATGGTGGGTGACCCGGAGGCTCTTTGGCGATCTGGGCGGCTATACCGCACTCGGGCTTTATTGCTTCTCCCCGGCGGTGCTGCGCGCCTGCGTGGCTCCCAATCCGGAAGTGCTCGCGGCGCTGGGTGTCTATGGCGGCGTGTATACCTGCATCGGAGTTGCGCACGCCATGCAGGGTCCACGGCGAAAATGGCGTCCTCGGATTGTGCTGCTTACAGTCATCTTCGGCATTGCCGCTGCCTCGCACATCGCCGCACTGCCGTTCGTCGCACTGTTGGGGCTTGCAGCTATGTTGTGGGTGGCTGAAGGGCATCGGAGCCAGACGCTTCCCGTGGTGCTGGTGGCAGTCGCTGGAGCGCTGGTGCTGCTCTTTGCCGGGTACGGATTTTCTCCCGACGCCTTCAGTTACGTCTTTCGCTCCTCGGCCGCCTTTCTGTGGATTTCATTCGATCCCGCGCGGCGGTTCTTTTCTGCGCTGGGGAATGCCGGAATCACCGTGGCTTCCGGCGCGGCGCTGGTTCTGTACTTCGGACTGCGTCGGTCCCGCTATTTTGGAAACACCGCGCCGCTGCTTTGCGCGCTTGCGTTAATGGCGCTCCTCATGACCGGCGTCCCAGGCACCCCCTGGCTCTGGGCCCTCCCGTTTCTGCTTACATTCATTGGCGGCGTGTTTGCGGATGCGTATGAGGGACCGCACCCACGACTAGCCGTCGCGGCCGGAGGATCGATCCTGCTGTTGCAAGCGGTATTGTGCGTGCTGAGTTTGCCTGGATTGCTTTAGGAAACGGCTCTCAGTGGTGCATATCGCTCCATTTCGAGCCAGTCAAACGGCCTCGTCGAATGGCTTGAAGTCCCATTCAGCCGAGAGTCAGCACAGGGTGCAAAGTTCTCCTCGCTGATGGTTCCGGGTCGGAGTGTCGTTGTTGACTATAAACTAAACTAATATAAGGACTTATTTATCTTATCCTGCCTTGCTGAATCGGCCTTTCAGGGCGTAAAATAAAACGGTAGCCCGCAAAGTCCGGCCCCGCTTTTTCCGGAGCCTTTTGACGCATTTCGGCGGGCCTGAAAACCCCTATGGCAGACGATCAGAATCCGCAGCTCCCTCTTGAAGGGGCCACGCCACCGAACGGCGGCACGACATTTACACCCATGAACATCGAAGAGGAAATGCGCCGCTCGTATCTTGCGTATTCCATGTCGGTGATCATCGGGCGCGCATTGCCTGACGCACGAGATGGATTGAAGCCGGTGCATCGGCGCATCCTTACCGCGATGGACCGCGAGGGTCTGCAGCACAACAAGAGATATTCAAAGTGCGCCGGCGTAGTGGGCGAGTGCTTGAAAAAGTATCACCCGCACGGCGACTCGTCAGTGTACGACGCTTTGGTGCGTATGGCGCAGCCGTGGAGCTTGCGCTATCCGCTCGTGGATGGGCAGGGCAACTTCGGTTCGGTGGATGGTGACCCGCCTGCGGCCTACCGGTACACCGAGTGCCGCATGGAGCGGATTGCCGAAGAAATGATGGCGGACATCGATATGGAGACGGTCGATATGACCTCCAACTTCGATGAAACCACCGACGAGCCCACCGTGCTGCCCACGCGGATACCCACCCTGATTGTGAACGGGTCCAACGGAATTGCCGTGGGCATGGCGACGAACATTCCTCCGCACAATTTGACCGAGGTGGTGAACGCGACGATCGCGCTGGTGAAGGATCCGAGCGCTGGTCTGGTCGAGGTGTTGAAGTACGTGCAGGGGCCGGACTTCCCCACCGGTGGCTTCCTCTACGGCAAGAGCGGCATTCCCGCGGCATATAAGTCTGGACGAGGCCGCTTCATGATGCGCGCCAAAGTCTCCATCGAGAACATCACCAAGGAAAAACAGGCGATCATCGTCACTGAGATTCCCTACCAGGTGAACAAGTCGAAACTGGTGGAGCGCGTTGCGGAACTGGTAAACGAAAAGATCATAGACGACATCAGCGATGTGCGCGACGAGAGCGATCGTGACGGCATGCGGGTGGTGATTGAGCTGAAGCGCGGCTCTCAACCTGAGATCGTCCTGAACCAGCTTTACAAGCACACGCAGATGCAGGAAAGCTTCTCCATGATCTTCCTCGCGGTGCTCAACGGGCAGCCGCGGGAACTAGGTCTGGATGAAGCCATTCGCTGCTTCATCGATCACCGTGTCGACGTTGTGCAGCGGCGGACGGCGTACCTGCTGCGCAAGGCGCGCGAGCGCGAGCACGTTCTTGAAGGGTACAAGATTGCTCTCGACAACCTGGATCAGGTAATCAGGATCATTCGCGGTTCCGGTTCGCGCGTGGAAGCTCGCGAAAATTTATATGCGTGGGGCAAGGGCACGCAAATCATCATCACGCTGGACCGCGAGCGCCTGCCGCACGAAGAAAAGGGACTGACGCTCCGGCAGATCGACGCGATTCTCGAATTGCAACTCTACAGGCTGACTCAGCTTTCCATCGACGAACTGCTGAACGAGTTGCGCCAGAAACGCGAAGAGATTGCCGAGTACGAATCGATTCTGGCCAGCGATAAAAAGCTGCGCGCGGTCATTGTGAAGGAACTTGAAGAGGTTCGCGACAAATACGGCGACGCCCGCCGCACACAGATCGTCGACGAAAGCGCTGAGCTGCAGCTTGAGGACCTGATCGCCGATGAGCAGGTCGCCGTCACGGTGAGCCACCAGGGCTATCTGAAGCGCACGCCTATCAGCATCTATCGCCAGCAGCGTCGGGGTGGCACGGGCCGCACCGGCATGAAGACGCGCGAGGAAGACTTCGTCTCGCAGCTCATCATCGATTCCACGCACGCCTATCTGCTCTGCTTCACCAACACCGGCCGCGTCTACTGGCTTAAGGTTTACGAGATTCCGGACGTAGGTGCCGCGGGCAAGGGCAAATCGATGCAGAGCCTGCTCGACTTGCAGCCGGGCGAAAATGTGAAGGCCATTCTTCCGATTCGGGATCTTGAAGAAGAGGGCAAGTTCATCTTCTTTGCGACCCGCAATGGAACCGTCAAGAAGACACCGCTCAAGGACTTCTCCAATGTCATGGCTCGTGGCATCATCGCCATCGCCATCGACAAGGATGATGACCTGGTCTCGGCAGGCCTTACCAACGGCAAGCAGACTATCTTCCTTGCCACCCGAGACGGCATGGCCATCCGCTTCGAAGAAGAATATGACGCCGACCGCAATGGCATCGGGTTGCGCCCCATGGGACGCAATGCCGCCGGCAACCGTGGTATTTCGCTAAAGAAAGGCGACTACCTTATCGGCGCAGCAATCACCAGCTCAGACGCCATACGAGAGATGGAGCGCGACGAGTGCGCCGCACGGCTCGGCCTGACGGATAAGCTCGCAGCATACCGCAACGCCTACACGGAAGCCCAGGCGGCCCTCACCAAGGCAAGAGAAGACTACCGCAACAAGTTGGTCGACTCCGCCGTTGTCAGCGCGGCCGAAAAGGCGATCGACAGCGCCTACAAGGCCATTAAGACCCTCGACGACAAGCTCTGCGTTACCCAGCAACTCATCCTCACGGTTACTGAGAATGGGTTTGGCAAGCGCACAGATGTGGACGAATATCGCATAACTGCTCGCGGCGGCCAGGGAGTTACGAACCTCAAGGCGACCCCAAAGGTCGGCAAAACGGCATCGATCCTTCTGGTGAACGAGACATCGGAACTGATGGTCATCAGCCAGTTTGGCAAAATCATCCGTATCGATACCAAGACCATCCGCGCCGCCGGTCGCGCCACCCAGGGCGTCCGCCTGCTCAACCTTGAAGCTGACGATAAAATCGCCGCGGCAGTCATCATTCCACCCGAGGAGTTGAAGGAAGACGAGCCAACGCTGCTGCAGTAAGTTTGTTTGTGGCACCCCAGGTTCATAAAATGGGGACCTGGGGTGCCACGGCTAATATCAAGTCAAGGTCGAGGAGATTTGATCAGAGCAAATGAACTTAACAAGCAATGGAAGGTTGGAGCGAAGCACGCCCTCTATATCCATGACGGTCATTGGTACCACTGCTTGAAAGAATTCCCAGGTGCTCTGTTTGACGATAATTGGTATATCTTGTTTTCTACTGAGGACGAATTCAAAACATGCCCATCTTTGGCAATTTATGAAAAGACGAATCAAGTTTCAATAAGGCAACCAGGGATCTCCGCGATTCCTGGCTATGTCCGAGTAATGAGTGGGGAGCATCCGGATGTCGATATACATTCCGGTTCTTTGTCCAAAGAAGGCGAAAAGCGCTTACGACTTCATCTTTATACCGAGCGCAAACCTCAGAACGTGAAGGCAAAGAAGCTGTCAGCATCCTCGCTGAATTGTGAAATTTGTGGATTTTCCTTTCTAATGTTTTATGGTTGTGCGGCGGGAGATTATTGCGAAGTTCATCATCTTATTCCCCCTCAAGAGTCTTAAAGGCGCCACGACGATCAATCTTAACGATCTCGCGATTCTTTGCTCAAATTGCCATCGCGTTGTTCACATGCGCTACCCTCCGTATGAACTGAAAGAAGTGCGAGATATGCTTGAGAATCTCAGGCGGCAAAGATGCGGCAATAACAGTTGATTGCTGGATGCGCCAGGCCTTGCTTCTGAGGCCCGGGGTTTTCTATTTCGCCAGGAAAGCGCCTCTCGACAGGGTGTGCGTGATGCGCTACACTTAACGCGTGATCAAGAGCTTCCGGCATGCCGGAATTGAGAAGTTCTTCAAGACCGGAAGTAAAGCGGGAATCCAACCTGCTCATGCTGTCAAGCTCTCCATACAGCT
>Ga0302320_10001487_pt1 | contig 56466 bp, 46 predicted proteins | sample Bog_T0_3_FD_202130 | JGI IMG/M metagenome (GOLD analysis project Ga0302320, IMG submission 202130) | Peat permafrost microbial communities from Stordalen Mire near Abisko, Sweden - Bog_T0_3 | ecosystem: Environmental > Terrestrial > Soil > Wetlands > Peat | place: Sweden: Abisko, Stordalen Mire...
TATTTAAAGATTGATGGAGCCGCTTGCCGGATTCGAACCGGCGACCCTCTCATTACGAATGACGGGGTGATACACCTGAAAAAACTCTCTACAGAGTAAATAGAGGATCATTGCGGAAGGAGAAGGAACGATTTGCCTTGTTATTCTGTCACTATCTGTCACCAATAGGGCATGGCACGCTCCGCAGAGTTTGAACCCAAGCATGACCCAAGCCGCAGCAAAGCATGGTGGATTTCCATTCCGCCCAAGCTCTCGGACACCGGAAAGCGTCAGAAACGATTTTTCGACACCAAGGAGCTTGCCCTTGGGGAGATTCAACGACTGAAGGTCAGGAAGGAGAATCACGGCACCGCCGCCAAACTCCTTACCCCTGCCGATGAGCAACAGGCCGTTTCAGCTCTTCGACTACTCAGAGACAAGGGGATCACTCTTCAACTTTCCGAAATTGCCGGGGACTACATCAAGCGATGGGAGCAAAGGAACGCCAGCAAGCCTCTTTCGCACCTTTGGGATGAATATGACAAATGGATGAAGAAGAACCAGCGGAGCGCGGTTCATATCAAGAGCCTCAGCTATACTCGCGACAGATTTAAAGCATTAGAGAAAAAGCTTGTTGCTGACCTGACCGTTGCCGACATCGAAAAGGGGCTTGAGGGGGCCTCTCCCTCTTATCGCAACGCCCTGCTTGTCAGGATCAAGGCCGTCTTGAACTATGGGATGTCAGGAGGGCGGAAATGGTTGCTTTCCAACCCTGCCGAGGATTGCGAGGTGATCCGCCGAAAAATCGGAGAGGTTGCCATTTACACCCCCGAACAGATCGCGGTTCTACTCAACACCACTGCCGACCTTCACCCTGAGCTGGTGCCAGCCGTGGCGCTGATGACCTTTGCGGGAATCAGGCCGGACCATCTCGACGGGGAAATCACAAAACTGCAATGGGATCACCTTGTTTTGAAGGATAGGCAGAAAAGGGTGGAGCTTCCGGCCTCCATCACCAAGGCAGGAAAGCGCCGCACCGTCACCATTCGCCCCGCCTTAGCGTCATGGCTGGCATGGCACAAAGACCGCACTAAGGGCAGCGACGACGCTTGCAAGGGGCTTGTGTGCCCAGTGAAGGGACAGGCACTCCGCACCAAGCTACGGGACATTTTCGGGAATGCCGTCGTGAACCGTGGAAAATCAGGTGAATACAAGGTGAAGCGCATCCAAGACGGATTGCGCCATTCCTTCGCCTCGTATGTGGTGCCGATAGATGGAGCCGACAAGGCGGAAGCAGAGCTAGGGCATGGAGGCGGTAGGGAAATGCTGAACCGTCATTATCGCTCCGATGTCCGCGCCGCAGTTGCTCGCAAGTTTTGGGCAATGCGGGCACCAAAGGTGGAGAAAGCCAAGGGATCGAAGATCATCCAGTTCACCGCCAAGGCCGCATGATGTAGCACAGCGTAAGACATTCCAAGTTAGGGAGCAAACCCGTAGAGCCATGAAAAAAGGGCATCTATGGGTTTTTTTGCACTTAGAAGGATTTTTTGAGGAATATAGTTGACATCTAGAAAACGCCTCACAGTACAAGTGGGGTGCAAGACAAAATCACACCTAATAAATACCTGTCACAATCCCAGCTTGGGGAAATTCTAGGCGTAACAGGCCGAACCATCCGCAATCTAGCCGCCAAGGGCCTGATTCCATCGATCCGCCTAACGGGGAAGCTAGTCCGTTATGAACGATCCGCCGTCGAGAAGGCGCTTCAAAAGCTCACCGTGGGGGCCATCTAAAAAGCACGAAGGCCAGGGAGCAGTTTTCCGACGAACTCCCCAGCCTTCAAAGCGAAACAATTAAGATGAGCAAACTATCATCACAGACAATCGAGATCAAGACGGAAGTCACCGTGCTTGAAACCATTTCACTCAAGGAATCCTCTCGGCTCATAGAGCTTGAGAAGGTCGTCACCAAGGGCCTGCAATCATGGATCGAAGCAGGGGAGGCCCTTATCGAGATCCGCGACAGCCGCCTCTATCGCGTCGAGTTCGGCACTTTTGAGGCGTACTGCCAGACACGGTTTAAGATGGGGAAGGCGCATGCTCACCGACTAATGGTGGCCGCTCCCATTGCAAAAGATTTGTCTCCAATTGGCAACATCCCAGAATCCGTAGTCCGAGAGATCGCCAAAGTCGAGCCATCCAAGCGCCAGGAAGTCTATGACAAGGCCACAGAAACCGCATCCGGCCATGTTCCCACGGCACGCGAGATCAAGCAGGTAGTCGAGATGGAGGAGGAAGAGATTAAAGAGACTAGTCCCGTAAAAAATCAACCCATGCAGATTAATATCCTTAACAAGGGAATGACTCACTACGCAGCGGCAAAGGCCGAGCTAGACAAAATCCACAAGGATGATCTCCATCGCGAGCAAGCATTGAAGGAAATAATCCGTTACGCAAAGAACAGGTTGGAGGCAAACAAATGAGCGCCGAAACCCTCACACCCGAAGAGGCGCTTGAGTACGGCATTGAGCCGGAGCCTGACACGACACCCGTGGCCGTTCACTCGGCACCGGCAGCGTCACCGAGCCGGACATTCCGAACGGCTGCGACACCACCGCCAGCGGATAGACCACTCCCATCGTGCCCAGAATCTGAAAAGGGAGTTCTGAGTTCTGCGATGCTAGAGCCGTCCGTCATTGACGCTCTTTCTGAAATCACACCCGACTACTTCCACCGTCCGGCACACGCTACAGTCTGGGGGGTACTCCAGGAGATGCGTGCAGCGGGAAGGCAGATGGACTTCGAGAGTATTACTCGCGAGATACACCGCAGAAACCTGATTGAACAAATCGGGGGGCAGGGCGAACTTCAAAAGCTGAGAGACTGCCTTTTGACTGGGCTAGAGTATCGCCTTTACTCCGATGAGGTCGTTGAAAAGTACCAGGCCAGGGAGGGAATCCGCATCACTGAACAGTTGACGCGATCGCTGTATGAAGGCCAAGGGCGAGACCCCAGCGAGCTTATAGCGGAGTACACGACGAAGATGGAGGGGTTGAAGACCACCCCGAAGGAATCGGATAATCTTACCTTCAGAACCATTTCAGAGATTCTGAAAATGGAGTTTAGCGACGACGACTTGTATCTCCGCAATGGATACCTCCAGCGTGGCGGTTCATTGTCAATCTTTGGTGCTGGGGGCATAGGTAAGAGCCGCCTTGCGATGCAACTTGCGATATGCTCCGCAGCAGGACTTCCGTTTCTTGGATGGGAGACTCAGGGGAAACCTAAATGGCTATTCCTACAAACCGAAAACGGAAACCGCCGATTGAGTCATGATCTAAAAAAAATGACCTCTCTTTGTGATGAACGCGACTTGGCAAAGCTGGATGAAAAGATCGTGTTTCACACAATCGAAAATCGGTTTGATAGACTGCTAAGGCCGTCAAATCCGAAATCAGCGTCCAGAATGGAAAAAGCGATTAGGCACCATAATCCCGATGTCGTCGTCATAGATGTTCTGAGAGACTTCGCTATCGGAGACATAAACTCAGACGAGGGGATGACAGATACCCTAGATGCCATCGAGCAGATTGTTAGAGCGGATCGTCCAGACCGCGCCATTGTCATCGTGCATCATGCCAGGACGGGCAAGGCGGCATCAGCGGGAGCTTATGGCATGGACAGGGCCAACTTTGGACGCAACAGCAAGGTTCTTCTAGGCTGGTCAAGGGCGGTTCTAAATGTTGCTCAGCTATCAGAAACAGATGAACATTTAATCGGTGTAGCGTCTGGAAAAAATAACGATTTCCGAGAGATTGAGCCGATAGCCATCAGGCTTAATCCAGACCATATGATCTATATCGTGGACAAGGATATTGATGTTTCCGAGCAGATTGCAGCACTCACAGAAACCAAGAAGGCAGAACCGAAAGTCACCGTTTCAGATGTTCTCGCTATCGTAGAGGCGAGACACCCAGCCGGAATATCCAAGGTTGATATTGCCAAGGAATTGACGAAATCCAAACGCGTTTCAAATGCCACCGCATACCGAGTCATAGGTGAAGCCGAGACCCAAAAAAGCATCAAATTCAGCGGAAAATTAAGGGGTTTTTTCTCACCGTCAAAAACGAGTGATGAGAAAGCATGAGAAATGATGACTATGAAAACACCCTTTTTACTCTGTTATTTCTCACAATCCTCTCATGAGAATTATCATGAGAAAACAGCCCATTTTCTCATTTCTCATCCTCCCTATAAGGGGGATGAGATGAGAAAGAGCTGCGCAAGAATTTGGGAGGGTAGGAAATGAATTTTGAACTTCCTGAACTCAAGGTTCCAAAGATTCCAGTGGAGACATTCCTCCCTCGGATAATAATCGATAGCCGAGAGCAACAGCCGCTCGTCTTCCAGAATCTGCCATCTACCGTAGCCGGACTCACGACCGGAGACTACAGCGTTGTCGGACTTGAGGATGATTTCACCGTCGAAAGAAAATCGATCCAAGACCTTTTCTCCTCACTGACAAGCGGGCGCGAATGGTTCTTAAAAGAACTTCAAAGGATGAACGGGTATGCGTTCCGGCGATTATTGATTATCGGCTCCGAGCGAGAAATTGAAATGGGATCGAGTCGAGCCAGGGGCGTTAATCCCAAGGCTATTCTTCATTCATTGGCCGCGATTGAAGCGCGTGGCGTTCCGGTAGTCTTCGCTCATTCAAGCGCCGCAGCGGCCATCCTCGTGGAACGGTGGGCATTCTGGCGAGCGAGAGAGGTTCTGAAACTCGCCGGTGAACTTACCAGGACACCCAAGCAATGAGAACGCAACCGACCACGAAGTCCGGCAAAGCCTCACCTTGCGTGCAGGAGCCTCACCACGGGGTTTTTATTCCGTTTGAGGGTCACGACAGCGGACTGGATGCGACGAACCCACCACGAGGCAAAGGCATTTTCAGCGAAAAATCATCTTTTTCCAAAAAAAGCATTGACGATTCAAGAATGCACCACATCGTCCGACCTATGGAAACATTGAAAGACCTTGTGCGACTTGGAGACAACGAGATTTTAAGCACCGATGAGGTTTGCGAGCTGTTGAGGATCAGCCGCCCGACTCTCAGAAAATTAGCTAATTCTGGACAGCTTCCATTTGTGAAGCTCGGCAACAAGCCAATGAGTCACAGGAAATTCCTATTAAAAAATGTCGTTGAATATGTAAGTAAGTCACTCAGCACTAATCAATAACAACGCAAACGAAACCAAATAATTAACCAACGCAAACAATGAGCAAGACACAGACAATCGAAGAATGGGAAAACTCAGCACGAGCTGCCGTCCAGGCACAGCAAGACCTGATCCAGGGCATCAGCCAGGCATCCGCCACACTTGAAACAAAGCTCCAGAAGTTCGCTACCTCTCCGAGCGCCGAAGGACTTGCCGAGGCCATCCGAAACGAGATCGAGCTTGCCGCACGCAAGGCCCTCTCCGAGCGCATCAAGAGGAATTACAGGGCCGATGACCAGCTCAACAGCCTTCTGAACACTCAGGCCGGATCCGAAGTCCTGAAGGCGTTCGTCGAAGAGAAGAAGAAAATCATCGCCGAACTGAAAAAGAAAATCGCTCCGCTCAGGCGAGAGGCTCTTGGAAAAGAAGAGAGCGGTGATTCCGAGGCCGCATTCGATTTGAACGAAAAAGCCGCCGAACTCGTCGATTTGGTTAAGAGCTACGAGGGCACACTACAGACCGCCACGGGAGCACTTGGCCGATTCCCTCGGCAGATCGACAGCGCAACATCGTATCAAACCATCGTCGGATACCTTCATCAGATCACCGCCTAACCCTTAACTCCTGTTAATCCAATGAACACGCAACTTACAACTCCCGAAAAGCTCAGACTCCGCTCCGCATTTGACCGCTGGATGAAAAATCCAGTCTTCTTCTCGGAAGAAATCCGCTCCGCTCAGGAGGCACTCAAAAACGCCGAAGAAAAGGGATGGAAATTGAGCGTTGATCGTCATGGCACCCCGTCTGCAAACAGTCCAGAAAATATGCGCCTGACTCCCCGTGAGTTGTCCAGGTTCAAGGCCAAGATTGCGACAATGAGCGAGAGCGAACAGGCCAGCACGCGAGCAGCATTCTCAGCGATCACTACACGCGGTTTTTCTGCCAGTGTAGATTCTCGTGGCCGTCTTATTGCGACAGCTCCCAAGAAATGCGAACGAAGCAAGGAAGTTAGCTGGGAGCAGAAAGCAAAAGATCACCGCCGATTCTGGGCTCGGCACAGCAACCAGAGTTCATTCGTCCAGATTCCAGCTAAGGCCGTCTAGATGTCCGATTCCACCCTATCTGCCAGTCACCCCCACGGGGAGGAAGGGAATCTCTTTGGCTTCGCCTCAGGCAAGATTGGGTCGCGGTATCCTGTAAGCTTCTGACTCATCCGATGAAAACGAAAAAACACACCAAGGCCAAGACTTCCTTCTGTTCGTCGATGAGCCAGGCCGAAGCCGTAAGCGGCATTCCCAAGGATTTTCAGCAATGGGCGAAAAAGCAGGGATGCACAGCATTCAAGGCGAGCCGCGTCTTCATTGCACCCTTGCAGGAGTTCTTCAAGGATCACGGCGAAGAGTGGGAGGGGCTGGACGGCGATGGCACGACCGAGGCAGTCAATCGGCAGAGGATCGTTCTGATGAAAAAACAGGAACGCAAACTCGACCGAGAGCATCAAGTAGCGATGGAAACCCTTGTGAGCAAGGAGGCCGTCAAAGCGCAAACGGCGGTCATCATTTCAAAGATCCTTTTCATTCTGAAATCCTCGCTCAGCCGACATGAGTTCAACCAAATCGCGAGCCAATTTCAGCAAGCCGACCTATCAATATGAAAACGACCTACACAGCACTCGACCGAATGCTTCTGCAAATCTGGAAGGAGGCCCTCCGACCACTTCCGCCGATCCGCCGTTCTCCCAAGAAGGCATCGTAACTTTCTCCCGTGTGGGAGCCGAATCCCAGGAGGCTAGGTGGCCTGCTTTACCTCTGACCAGCGGAGGGCTTGGGATTCGGCTGGTATTTCACATTATCCGACCTTCTAGGAGGGCCTAGGAATCGTTTTTATGGGGTAGGCTGATAGGTGACACCCTTGGAAACTATGCGCGATGTCTGAGAGGCATCAAAAAACAGCCTTGGGAGGGCCTGTTGCTGATTCTCGACGGCTCGCCCCGCATGAAGAAAGTTCAGCCAAGATGCACCAGGCCAAGCAGGTCGTGGGATAGAATGAGCCTTCGATTCTGTCACCTATCTGTCACCACTCCGGCGACCTTTTTGCTCAATCGCCTCTAGAGGCCCTTAAATACTGGAGCCGCTTGCCGGATTCGAACCGGCGACCCTCTCATTACGAATGAGATGCTCTACCAACTGAGCTAAAGCGGCTTGACACTGCAAGATGATCAAAGCTCGGCGGTCGATGCTACACGCTTTGGCGGCGAGGTGACAATCTCTATCTGCCCCTCACGCTGGCTCGCAGAGCAGCCCGGACGAGAATCCTCCGGCGCAACAACGCGGCCTCTGAAAATTCAACCTCTTTGTGTATCTTCGTGCTGTCCGCCTTCACCAAAACTTGGTGGGGATAGGATTTTATCGCTTGCCTCGCAAATAATTCTGTATCTCGTCGTGATCGCCTGCAAAATCAAAGGTTAGCAAACCCTTTTGAGCCTCAAAAGCAAGCCTCCATGCCAGATCAGTGCGGCACTCGTACAGATTTTTGCCAAGTTTGCGGATCGCCAGCCCGGTATGCGTGTGTGGATTGCCAAAGCCATCCATAACGAGTTTTAAGGCGGCGGAAACTTCATCTTCCCTCCCGGCTTCTCGCACAATTTTTTTGAACCGCTTGGACAGCTCAATGGAAATCATTTTTCCCCCCGGTGAAGCTAGTCAGATCGCCGCGCTTCCGCGCCGATTTCAATTCTGCTCCGATGCGTTTTTCCGCCGCCGTCATTTCCTCTGCCGTCAAACCGTATTCCTGAAGCGCATAGTCCGTAGAAACCACTTCCACCGGGCGCAAGGCCACAATCTGACCTTCAAACACAAAGCCGATATCTTCCCCTTTCAAAGCCATTTTAAGCCAATAGCCGAGTCTTCCTCGCCCCTCTGTGATTGTTAGAGTCTTCATACGCTCATCTTAGAGTACACTGACCGACATGCAAGTAGGATTCGGGATTCAGGATTTTCAGCAGGGGGAGAGGGAAGCAATCGGCAATCAGGTCGAAGGACGAGAGTCGAAAGTCCCGATCTCCCTACTCTCTGAACCTTACCACCTTCTTCCTTCAGTCAGCATGATACTGTATCAATTTTTTCAGTTTGACGCTTTACCCTCTCTCTGACTAAAAAGAATACGCGGTATAAGCTGTGTGCAGAAAGTCTCGAAACGAACAACCAACAAAATCAGTCAACACCAACACATCAACCAATAAATCCATCCCATGAACAACAAATCCATCTTAAAGGCCCTGGCCCTTGGGGTTGCTGTTACCGCAGCAGCACTGACCACGGCTGGCGCCCAGATTACGACGACGAACACCATCTACAGCACGACCAATGATTTTGGGCAATTCGGCAATAATACCGGCGTGGTAAGTACCAGCTACTTTTCTGTCGCAAACACCCAGAACGGAATCGGCAATAACTCTGCACCAGGCGCGACCGGAACAGCCGGCTCCCTTGTGGCAACTTTGTCCTCAGGTCAATGGTATAATACCGGGTTCGGCCCGAACATTACTGGTCCTACACAGGCTGCCTTTTCCGCACTTTCCGCAGGATCTGCTCTTCCATGGTCTGCGGCATCGAGTTACGGCCCTGGAACCCTTGCTGCGGGATCGGGAACGATGACATTTGACCTGTACACCGGCAATCTCGGTGCCTACTGGAGCAAAAACTTTGGGTTCTGGTTGAGTGCTGGTGGAACCTTCATGGCGACGAGTTCCTCAACCTTCACAGGTGCGGATGGCAATACTTGGACTCAGTATGTGATTCCCTACACCATAACAGCAGCCCAAACAGGTCTCTCCTATTTCAATTGGGGCCTTGCGCAGAATGTTGGCGGTCCCGCGGGCACGGGCGGCGAAACAGTCTATGTTGATAACATTCAGATCGCCACAACTGCTGTTCCTGAGCCTTCCACCATCGCGCTGCTCGTCATGGGCGGTTTGGGTCTGGTGATCATGATCCGTCGTCGTCGCGTCGAGGCGTAATCGTCCATCTCAGGATTCATTCCTTCAAAATCACAAAAGCCTCCGCAGAAATCTGCGGAGGCTTTTTTTGTGCATAGACGGAGAGGAGGGATGAAGGATGAAACTTGAAAGCTGAACCAAGCCGATGAGATTTGCGCGCCAAGACGCAAAGACGCTAAGGAGAAAACCAGGAAAGAGGGGGGGGAGTTGTTGAACGTTCTACCATCATCTTTTTCTTCATGTTCCTTATGGTGAATATCTTTGCGTCTTGGCGTCTTTGCGCGAGAACTTCCCCTTCCCTCTCAGCTTTCATCCTTCAGCTTTCCCACCTTTCCCCCCTCCTCACGGTGATCCATTCTTGCAGCGACGGTTTCGGTGCGATTAAATGAGCGTTTCCCCAATCTCTACCCTTTATGAAATTCACAGACGGCCTTTGGCTTCATCAACCCGGTGTCACCGCCCATTACGCAGCAGAAGCTTATGAAGCAGCCCGCGAAGGCGATGACTTGATTGTCTATGCGACGACACAGGTTATCAAGCATCGCGGTCAGACCTTGCAGGGCCCTCTGCTGACACTCCGCTTGAGCGCCGTGCTACCAGGCATCATCAAGGTGCGCATTGAGCATTACTCAGGCGGTATCGATCGCTCGCCCAAAATTCCGCTACAGCCGCTACCCGTACTTCCCGTTGACATCTCGATCGGTGAATCGGAAGCCTCGATCAGCTCGGGGAGCCTGACCGCCCGTGTGGGCCTGAAAACCGGCGGGTGGGAACTGCGATTCGAGTCCGGCGGCAGGTTGCTGACAAAGAGCGCTTGGCGCAACATGGGGTATGCGCAATGGCAGGACCAGGGAAACTATCTTTTTGAGCAGCTTTCTCTGGGCGTGGGCGAGAGTGTTTATGGATTTGGCGAACGCTTCACTGCATTCGTCAAAAATGGCCAGGTCGTCGAGAACTGGAACAAGGATGGCGGCACGAGCAGCGATCAGGCTTATAAGTCGATCCCATTTTACCTCACGAATCGCGGCTATGGCGTGCTCGTGAACGAGACGGGGCCGGTCTCCTTTGAGATCGCTTCGGAGAAGACGAACCGCGCGCAGTTCAGTGTGGCTGGCGAACACCTGGAGTATTTCGTCATCGACGGGCCGAGCGCGCATGAGGTGATTGAAAAACTCACAGCACTGACTGGCCGACCAGCCCTGCCCCCGGCGTGGTCCTTCGGACTTTGGCTGACGACCTCTTTCGTCACAAGCTACGACGAGGCCACCTGTACGGGCTTCATCGATGAAATGAAGAGCCGCGACCTGCCGCTGCATGTCTTTCATTTCGACTGCTTCTGGATGAGGGAGTTCAACTGGTGTGACCTGCAGTGGGATCCTCGCACCTTCCCCGATCCCGTCGGGATGCTCCAGCGCCTGCACGCGCGCGGGCTCAAGATTTGCGTCTGGATCAATCCCTACATCGCGCAGCGTTCACCGATGTTCGAGGAAGGGAAGCGTGGCGGTTTTCTGCTCAAGAATACGGAGGGGGGCATCTGGCAGACCGATCTCTGGCAGCCGGGCATGGCCATCGTGGATTTCACGAATCCCGCCGCGTGCGCGTGGTATTCAGGCCATCTACGACGCCTGCTCGCCATGGGGGTGGACTGCTTCAAGACGGACTTCGGCGAGCGGATTCCCACCGATGTCGTCTGGCACGACGGTTCCGACCCGGACGGGATGCACAATCATTACAGCGTGATCTACAACGAATGTGTTTTCAACACGCTCGAAGAGGTGAGAGGCAAGGGCGAGGCGGTTCTTTTTGCTCGTTCCGCCTACGCTTCCGCCCAGCGCTTTCCGCTGCATTGGGGTGGTGATTGCTGGTCGAGCTTCGAATCGATGGCCGAGAGCCTGCGCGGCGGACTCTCCCTCAGTCTCTGCGGCTTCGGCTTCTGGAGCCACGACATCGGCGGCTTCGAGGGCAACGGCAGTCCGGCGGTCTATAAACGATGGATCGCCTTCGGCCTGCTCTCTTCGCACAGCCGCCTGCATGGCAATTCCAGCTACCGCATTCCTTGGGCTTACGATGAAGAGGCCTGCGATGTGCTGCGGCTTTTCACCAAACTCAAGTGCACCCTCATGCCCTACCTTTTCGCCAAGGCCGTCGAGGCCCACGAAAAGGGGCGTCCGACCCTTCGGGCCATGATGCTGGAGTTCCCCGAGGACCCGGCCAGCGACACGCTTGACCGTCAATACATGCTCGGCGATGCCCTGCTCGTCGCGCCCGTGATGACTGAAGATGGTCGAGTAAGTTTCTACCTTCCCAAAGGAAAGTGGACACACCTGCTCACCGGCGAAGTCGTCCTGGGTGGTTCCTGGCAGATCACGCAACACGATTTCTTCAGCCTCCCTCTGTTCGTGCGTCCCGGCACTATTCTCCCGGTCGGTGCCTGCGAAGACCGGCCCGACTACGACTACAGCGAGGGCGTCACCTTCCGTATCTACCAGCTGGATTCGGGAACGACGGCGAGCTGCCAGATTCCCGCCCTCGATGGCACGATCGCTCGTTCTCTCACTGCCACACGGACCGAGGAGAGTCTCTCGCTCACGCTGGAGGGCTCTCACACAGGATCCTGGAAGGTAGAGCTCGTCGGCATCGACAGCGTGAAATCCGTCCAAGGCGCCACGCTCCAAGCGGGCGTCGGCGGGTCGTTTATTCTCCCGGAGAAGGGCGCGCGTTCCGTGACCGTCCAGTTCTAGACGCCGATTTCATCCGATGACCACTGAAGACCCAAGCCCTCGACAACAGAGAGCGGCTTGGGTCGATTTGTCGTGCTCACACCCCCAACTCCTCTCTTCTCGCCATCCGCAGAATTTTCAGACAAGCTCTTAGTTCCCCTTCCTAACACGCCCCCCTATTTACAATGTCAGAACCCCCCCCCGAGAACCTGATTGCTGGGCCATTACCTCACCCTGAGACCAGCGCCGGACTATTCCCCATCCCCGAAGAATTCGTTCAACCATCGAATCAGCCCCTTCCAGAGAGCAACGAGGCGACCAGCGACCGGGTGCCAATCCTGCAAAAAATCGGCTACGGCCTCGGCACATTCCCCGACATTTTTGGGCACTGGCTCTACCCGACTATCGCGTTTCAGATTTTCGGCCTCTACCTGCATGTCCCCCAGTGGCAGATCGGAGTGGCGGTGATCCTAAACCGCGTCTTCGACGCGATCTCCGACCCGTTTTTTGGGTGGCTCTCGGACAACACCCGCTCCCGATGGGGCCGTCGCCGTCCCTTCATGCTCGTCGGCTGCTTACTGGCCGGCATTGCCTTGCCATTCCTGCTCGCGGTCCATGCGAGTTGGTCTCCCAACACCTGTTTCTGGTTCATGCTCATGTCGTCGGCGCTCTACCTGCCCATCGTCAGTTGCTTCAACATGCCCTACCAGAGCCTTGGCAACGAAATGACGCCGGACTACCACGAGCGAACCAGTGTCTTTTCCTTCAAGAGCGCTATCCAGAAAGTCCCCGAAGTGGGATTGTTTTTCTTCGGTAATTTCTTCTCCCGGTCCGTGTGGGTGGGGGCGGATAGCTCGAATGTTTTTGAACGCATCAAGCTGCTCTTCACCTCGACAGAGGCCTGGCATTCCGCCGCCGATGGGACGAAGCCCAACATGCTGCTCGGCGCCCAGGTTTATCTGAGCGTTTGCGGCCTGCTCATTATCATCGCCGGCCTTGTCTGCGTCTCCCTGGTTCGCGAGCGCTATTACAACAAGCTCGTCTCCAGGGGGCAGTCTCGAATTTCAATCAAGGAAACCCTCTGGCAGACCCTCCAGTGCCGCCCCTTTCGCATCCAGCTCGGAATGCAGATGGCCTATAACATGGGTCTGAGCATGGTGGGCACGCTTGGCCTGGCGGTCACGATGTATTATGTCTGTCGCGGCAATACCTCCGAGGGCAACTTCTACAATTCGCTCATGGGTGTGACGGCCATGTTCATGGGCTTTCTCGGCATTCCCTTCTTCACCTTTCTCTCGCATCGCTTGGGAAAACTTCACGCTTTGATGTGCGTGTTCGCCACGGCAATCCTCGCTTTCATCGCCACCTGGTGGCTTTACACGCCGCAGATCGTCTGGCTGCAGCTCTTTGCCTCCGGCTTGATTGCCTTCACCGGCGTTGGTTTCTGGATGCTGATGGGATCCATCGGAGCCGATGTCATGGACTACGACGAACTCCAGGGTGGCCGACGCCGCGAAGGAGCCTTCTCTGCCTGCGGCTCCTGGATCAACAAGGTCGGAATGGCCCTTGGTGCAGGCATCTCGTTTTTCATTCTCCAGTGGGTCGGCTTCGACTCAAACCTCGTGACCCAGACTCCGCATACGATCTTTATGATCCGCTTTTTGCTGCTGGCCATCCCCATCGTCGGACTCGCCCTCTCCGCGATTGCACTGACATCTTTCCCTCTTACGCAGGAAAAAATGGCCGAAATCCGCGCGGAACTCGAAGCTCGCCGAGGCCGGATCTAATTTCATGAAAAACCTGAAACAAGCACCTGGGAAGGTGCGCGTAAGACTGGGGCGGCACCGCTTGCCGGGAGGCAAGTGCCGTCAACCCTGAAATGAAAACACAAAGCGAACCGTCGAAAGTCGAGAGTCGAAAGCCAGCAGCAAAGTCTTCGACCGTCGTCCTTCGTCCGTCGACTTAGCCTCTCTGACTCACCTTTCAAGTTTCATCCCTCTCTCTTCCAGACCTTCCCCTTCTGACCTCTCCCCTCATCCTTTTTTCATTTTTCATTCATCCTTTTGCCTTTTCCAACCCCCATGCAATCTCTCAATCGTCTCACTCTCCTTGCAACAAGCGCCCTCTGCCTTGCCACGATGAGCCTTAGCGCTTACGGGCAGACACCGGGCTCAAATCCCCCGGCGCCGCTTCGAGAAAAATTGTCACTGGATCAGGGCTGGCACTTTCATCTCGGAGATATCGCGATGGACTCCTTTGCCGGCGGCGGCCAAGGCGCGAGTCTCTATGGACCCGATATCACCTACCATGGCGCGAAGGCCGGGTGTGCCTGGGGCGCGGCGGCGCGCGGATATGACGACAAGAGCTGGCCGATTGTCAATCTGCCCCACGACTGGGTGGTTGAGCAGCCCTTTGACCAGAGCGCGCTCAAGCAGCAGGGGTATCGCCCACGCGGCATCGCATGGTATCGGCGGACATTCAAGCTGCCCGACTCCGACCGAGGCAAGAATATCGAGCTGCAATTCGACGGGGTGGCGACGCACTGCACGGTTTTTTTCAACGGCAGCGAGGTTCATCATAACTGGAGTGGCTACTCGTCGTTCCAGATCGATGTCTCGTCGATGGCGCGCTACGGCAACGACATCAACACCGTCGCTGTGCGGGTGAACGCCGAGGACTCAGAGGGCTGGTGGTATGAAGGCGGCGGCATTTATCGCCACACATGGCTCGTCCTGCGCAATCCGGTTCATATCGTCACCGATGGCGTCTATGCCAATCCCGTCAAGGCTGCCAATGGGGCATGGACAATTCCCGCCGAGGTCACGCTGGCCAATACCGGTCGGGACGCGGCTTCAGCCACGGTCGATATCGGAGTATTCGATGCTGCGGGGCGTCGGGTCGCAGGTGCACGATCCGCGCCTGTGAGTATCGTTCCGCAGGGCGAAGCCGTGGCAAAGGTTCCTGTCGCAGTAGTCTCGCCGCTGCTCTGGTCCGTGGATCATCCGAATCTCTACACGGTGCGCACCACTGTGCTCAACGACAACCAGCCTGTGGACTTTGCCGACACCACCTGTGGATTCCGAACCATCCACTTCGATGCGAAGCTCGGATTTTTCCTCAATGACAAGCCTCTCAAGCTCCAGGGTACCTGCAATCACCAGGATCACGCAGGCGTCGGCGTCGCCGTGCCGGACTCGATCTGGGACTTCCGCGTCCGCAAATTGAAAGAAATGGGATCAAACGCCTACCGCACCGCGCACAATCCTCCGTCGAAGGAGCTGCTGGATGCCTGCGACCGCCAGGGCATGCTCGTCATGGACGAGACCCGGCACTTCAACGCCTCGCCGGAATACTTGAAGCAGCTCGAATGGATGGTTCGCCGCGACCGCAATCACCCCAGCGTGATCCTTTGGAGCCTCTTCAACGAGGAAGGGCTCGAGGTCAACGAGGAGGGCATGGAGATCGCACGCACGATGAATGCCGTGGTCAAGCAGCTCGACACGACCCGGCCCACCACCGGCGCGCAGAACAAAGGCCAACTCGGCGGCGATGGCAAGGCGAATCCGAAGAACGCCGCACAAGTTCTGGATGTGGTCGGCATCAATTATCAGACCGACGACTACGACAAGATTCGCGCAGCCTATCCCAACAAGCCGATCGTCAGCACGGAGGACACCTCCCAGGTCATGACGCGCGGCGAATACTCGACCGACTGGTCGAAGGTCGTGGGCTCCTACGATGATGTCTTCCCAGGCTGGTCCAAGACCAGCAGCGCCCGCTTCTCATGGGAGGCGATCACCAAGCAGCCCAGCTTTGCCGGCGGCTTTTCCTGGACGGGCTTTGCTTACCGGGGCGAGCCCACGCCTTACGGCTGGCCCTCCGCAAGTTCCCACTTCGGTGCGCTGGATCTCTGCGGATTTCCAAAGACTGAATTCTATGTCCGCCAGGCACTTTGGACAAAGGATCGCCCGGTGCTGACGCTGGTTCCACACTGGAACTGGAAGGGCAAGGAAGGCCAGCAGATCAGGGTGATGGCGCTCACTAGCTGCGATACGGTGGCGCTTTCCCTCAACGGAAAACTCATCGAGGAGAAAAAGGTCGATCCAATCCAAATGGTGGAGTGGAAGGTGCCCTATGCTCCGGGTAAGCTCGAAGCGATAGGGAAAAAGGATGGACGCGAAGTCGCGCGTTTCACGGTGGAAACCACGGGCGAGCCTGTGGCGATACGCCTTACGCCAGACCGCAAGGCACTATCCGGCGATGGCAACGATGCCATCCCAGTTACCGTCGAAGCGATCGATGCGAAAGGCCTCCCTGTGCCGACGGCGAACCTGCCGGTCGAGTTTGAGCTGAGCGGTCCCGGGGCGATCATCGGCGTCGGCAATGGCGACCCAAACAGCCACGAGCCGGAGAAGGGGAACAAGCGCAGTCTCTACAACGGACTGGCCCAGGTCATCCTCCAGAGCCAGCGCGGCGGCTCGGGGAGCCTCGTCCTGCGTGCGAAGGCCGAGGGTCTGAAACCCGCTGAAACCGCAATCAATGTGCAACCAGTGCCTCTGCCCCCAGCTGTTCCGAGCGAGGCCCAATAACAACCGACTCATCCCTCTCACATGATGGCCACAGGCTCCTCCGGCATCCGGCAAACCTCCCTCGTCGCAACCCTCGTCGCAGTTCTGGTTCCCTCGGTCCTTGCTCTGGACATCCATGTCTCTCCGCAAGGCTCCGATACCTACCCGGGAACACTCGCCGCGCCGGTCAAAACCCTCGAAGCCGCCCGGAAACTCGCCCAGCTAAAAGCCGGAAGAGAGCTCGTGACGATCACCGTGGCGGATGGAATTTATTACTTCGACAAACCGCTTGTACTCACGAGCGCGGATTCCGGCAGGAGCGGCGCGCCCGTGATTTATCGCGCAGCCCACGAAGGAAAGGCCATTCTGAGCGGAGGTATGCCGCTGACGCTGCAATGGGAGCCGTATAAGAATGGCATCTACCTGGCGAAGACCCCGCCCGGCGTGCAATTTGACCAGCTCTTCGTCAACGGTGTCCGGCAGATTATGGCGCGCTATCCGAATTACGATCCAACGAAAAAGGATGTCCCCTACCGAGGCTCCGCAGCCGATGCCATCTCCCGCGAGCGGGCCGCAACCTGGGCAGACCCGACCGGGGGATACATCCACGCCATGCACCCGAGCCTCTGGGGCGGATTTGATTACCAGATCACCGGAAAGGATTCGAGCGGCGATATCACCTACATCGGCGGCTGGCAAAATAACCGACCAGCCGGCATGCACCCGCAGTTTCGCATGGTGGAGAATATCTTCGAGGAGTTGGACGCGCCGGGCGAGTGGTTCCTCAACCAAAAAACGAACACCCTCTATTTCTACCCACCCGCCGGAACCGACCTCTCCAAGGCGACCGTCGAGGGAGTACGCCTCCCCTCGCTAATCGAGTTCCAGGGCTCGCAGGAAAAACCGGTGCGCTTTGTCTGCTTTGACGGCTTCACGCTGCGCCACACGGCTCGCATGTTCATGCAAAACAAGGAGCCGCTCCTGCGCTCCGACTGGACGATCTGCCGCAATGGAACCGTCCTCTTCTCTGGCGCGGAAAACTGCTCCCTCCTGAATACCTTTATCGATCAGCCTGGCGGCAATGCCGTCTTCGTCAATGACTACAACCGCCTCCTCCTGTTGTCGGGACTTCATATTTTCGACTGTGGAGCCAGCGCCGTCGCCTTCGTCGGCGATCCCAAGGCCGTGCGCGATCCCCTGTTCAATTACGATTCGCCCCACGATATTGCCAAGACGGATAGAAAGCCCGGCCCGCTGACGGATAACTACCCGATGGACTGCGTCCTGGAAGACTCCCTCATCCACGAAGTCGGCACCGTCGAGAAGCAGGGTGCCGGCGTGGAAATCTCCATGTCCCGCCGCATCACCGTGCGCCACTGTACGATCTACGATACCTCCCGCTCCGGGATCAACATTGGCGACGGCTGCTGGGGGGGACATGTGATCGACGGCTGCGACATTTTCAAAACCGTCCAGGAAACCGGCGACCATGGATCGTTCAACTCCTGGGGACGCGACCGCTTCTGGGTTCCCAACACGGACGACACCGCACGCGAAGTCGCGAAGGACTCGAGGCTGCCATTCCTCGATGTCATCGAACCGATCACCATTCGCAATAGCCGCTGGCGCTGCGATCACGGTTGGGACATTGATCTCGACGATGCTTCCAGCAATTACATCATCACCAACAACCTCCTGCTCCACGGCGGCCTCAAACTGCGCGAAGGCTACGGGCGCATTGTCACCAACAATATCTTCGTCAACAACACGCTCCACCCGCATGTCTGGTTTCCCGAGAGCGGCGATGTCTTTACCGGCAACATCGTGATGGCAGCCTACCGCCCGGCGAACATGAGATCGGGGAAATGGGGCAAGGAAATCGACTTCAATCTCTTCGCCAGCAATAACGAAGATCGGCTGCGCTACGCTGCGAACGGCGCCGACAGCCATTCCATCGTCGGCGATCCCCAGTTTGCTGATCCGGCCAAAGGCGATTTCACGGTGCGAAACACAGCCCTCGCGAGCAAGATCGGCTTCAAGAATTTTCCGATGGATCGCTTCGGCGTCCAGAAACCCTCGCTCAAGGCCATTGCCGCGACGCCTGAGATGCCGCAAGTGGAAATGAAGATCGACCTCACCCCGCGTCTAGCTGTGGAAGCAGCCGCTCCGGTTCCCTGGATGGGAACGCAGCTCCGGTCTCCTCAAGGCGCGGAGATGTCTGCCTACGGAGTCTCCTTCGGCACGAAGGGCGTTGCGATCGAGCAAATCAACCAAGGCTCACCGCTCGGCGGCGGGCAGGGATTGCAAAAGGGGGACCTCATCCTGGCTCTCAATGAAAGCCAGATCACCAGTATCGAGAGCCTCGGGAAGGCGCTCGATTCCGTGAGGGACGGACATCTACGCCTCCGCATCGTCCGCAACCAAAAAACGGCAACGCTCGATCTGCGCGTGAACGGTCTCGTCAAGCCATAGGGAAGGCATTGCGGTACGATCAACAGGTACGACATGCGTACCTGTTTTTGACGGCACTTGTTTGACTCGTTCGCACCTGCTCAGCTCGCTCCCTGTGCTGTGCTTTTGCACAGTCTATGCCGTGCCTCTCGGCACTCTGCGGTCCAGGTGCTTGTTTCCACTGATAACATTTCCGGCCCTAGCCGGAAGGGCTTCGGAAAAAAAAACCGGAAGTGTTCCTGAAAAAATGGTGCTCGGGGAGGGACTCGAACCCTCATGCCTTTCGGCATGCGCCCCTTAAACGCACGTGTCTGCCATTTCACCACCCGAGCAAGGGGTGAACATCATACGAAGAAAGCAGTAGCTATCAAGATAAATAATGAACCTTCTCCCCCAAATTCAAAGTCAGAGGCAAGAATTTTCCATGAACGAACCAAAAGAAGGTCAGCCTCCTCAATCAACGGATGCTCAAAGCTGTCTCGAGACGACACCGACTCGCGGGCAATTTCACCTATACACGATCGATCATATCGTGTTATACGATCCAGATATGGGCTTGAGCGACAAAAGCATGAAAATCTCTTCGGACAACGCATGGGCCATGAAGACTCCGGAGGATCAGATACCGGGCTTGGATTCCCTTGAAAAAGCCATCGCGGAATTTAAGGCAGGCAGGGTTTCCGAGTCAGAGTTTCGCGTGATCCGGGTTCCTCAAGGAATTTACGAGCAACGCGAATCGGGTACCTATATGCTGAGGGTTCGGTGCGCGGCCGGTGGCGTCACGCCCGAGTCTTTGCGGCGGCTCGGCGAGGTGTCGAAGAAATGGGGCAACGGGCTGCTGCATGTCACCACCCGCCAGGAATTTCAGGTGCATCGTGTGCCGCTGGATTCCTTCCTGCCCGCATTGCGTTCGCTGGCGGAGGCCGGACTCTCGACTCTGGGAGGCGGCGGAAACACTCTGCGCAATATCACCTCCTGTTTGCATTCCGGCGTTTGCCCGGAAGAAGTGTTCGATGTCTCCCCTCATGCCATAGCCACCACAGAGCGTCTCTTGGCAGATCCTCTCTCGCTACAGTTGCCACGCAAATACAAGATAGCCTTCGCGGCCTGCGACCGTGACTGCTCGGGGGCAACGGTTCATGATGCTGGGTTCATCGCTCGACGGCAGAACGGGGTCGATGGTTTCGCGGTCTATGTGGCTGGCGGAATGGGAGGAAAAAGCCGCTTGTCGAGTCTCTTGCACGACTTTATCCCCGCATCAGAGGCGTCGTCAGTTGCTGAGGCCATCAAGCGAGTTTTCGACAAAAATGGCGACAGGAAGAACAAACACTTGGCGCGTCTGCGTTTCCTAATCGAAAAGATCGGCCCCGACGCTTTCCGCGCGCTGTATGAGAAGGAGCTGACTGAGGTTCGCGCCACCGATACCCCCACGCATCACACGCGTCCTTTCCCTGTTCGAAACCCACTGCCGGACGGAAGGCCTCACGCGGTCCCGGAGGGTTCATCCGCCTTTGCCCGCTGGTTCAAAAATAATGTTTCCCCGCAGAAGCAGCAGGGATTTTTCCTTGTTCATATTCCCTTGGATCTCGGGGATCTTCCCTCGGCGACAGCAGTGGCGCTGGCCGATGTCGTGGCCGCCTATGGGGACGGCATTCTCCACGCCACGCAATCACAGAATGCTGGCCTCCGGTGGATTGCAGGGCCGGAACTCCAGGAACTCTTTGACAAGCTTGACGGACTTGGCCTTGCGGAACCGCAGCCGCCCGTGCTCCGCAATCTGGTTTCGTGCGCTGGAGCCTCGACCTGCCGACTCGGTATCGGTCTTTCGCGCGGGCTGGCCAGGGCGCTCCGGCAGGAACTTGACGGCAGTTCGCTCGACTTGGAAAAGCTCGGCGACCTGAGCATTCACATCAGCGGCTGCCCGAATTCGTGCGGACGGCACCCGGTGGGAGCTATCGGACTTTCTGGGGCTGCCCGACGCATCGACGGAAGGATGGTTCCCTATTATGCCGTGCAACTTGGTGGACGATTGGGAGCGGGAAGATCGCGTTTCGGATCCAATGTGGGAGCGCTTCCTGCAAAAAATGTCCCAGCCTTTGTGCAGGAGCTTCTCGCTGCCTGGAGGTCCTCTGGTGACAGCCATGATTTCCACTGTTTCATTGACAACGACGGAAAGCGTCTTGCAGAAGAGTTGATCGGTCGCCACCAGCGCCACCCCGTGTCCGAGAGGGATCGCCTTTTCTTTTCCGACTGGGATGCGAATGCTGAGTTCTCCCTTGCGGGGAGGGGGGCTGGCGAATGCAGTGCCGGGGTATTCGATCTCATCGAAGTCGATCTGGTCAATGCACGCGAGTCTCTTGAAGCAGGACGGTATTACGCAGCCGCTTTGTCGGCGTGCCACTCGCTTCTCGTGACGCGGGGATTGCAGGCCAAAGAAGAACGCGAAACCTTCGATCTCTTCCTAAGGCATTTCGTTTTGGAGGGGCTGGTGGACGGATCGCTTGCGGAGGTCGTCTCTGAAGGGGCGCGGAGCGCTGTCCAAGCCGACCCAGCCAAAGCATTTTCGGGAACACCCACCGAGGTGGCCACGCTCGTCGCCAATGTGCGGATGCTCTACGAGAGCCTGGATTCCTCCCTGAGATTCAAGCCGGCAACTTCTTAGCGAGACTATCTCGAGTCGTTGATCGGAAGTACTGTCTCCGTTGTACGCGTCAGCCCTTCTAGCCCCTCTGGGGTATCGGGAGCCGTCGGCTCATGCACTCGGGAGATCTTGCCTCTTCCTCACAAGTGGCCTGATTGAAGAAACCGAGGTTCCGGTTTACTTCAAATCCCTGCCCCGCCGATCAGTGTCTCTCCGAAAGCTTGCTCTTGCGTGACGGGTTCGACTTTGTACACCGACTCCAAGGTTGCATTATCCATTGAGCGAGCGATGTAGTTGCGGATATCCAGAAAGAGGCGGCGAAAGCGGCAGCTTTTTTCCTGTGAGCAGCACTTGTAGCTTGTGACGGAGACACAGGTAATGGGAGAAAGAATCCCGTCAAAGTGCCGGATCACCTCTCCCATCGTTATTTCGCCAGGTGCTTTTGCCAACCGATAACCGCCATGCTTGCCGGTAACGCTTTCAATCCACCCTTTGAGCTTCATCTCCATTAAAATTTGCTCCAGGAATTTCTTCGGGATGTCGTTGCGTTCGGCCAGGATACGAGTCGATACCAACTCCTTTCCTGCGCATTCCACCAGCGTAAAAAGTGCCCTCAGGGCGTAATCGGTTCTATTCGACACTTTCATCTCCTACGAATGCACTAGGAGGACTGTTTTGTCTAGCAAAGAGAGTCTTTTCAAAAAAACAGAACGATTTTTAACGAAACATAAAATTTATCTTGGAATCGCCCACTGACCTGCTAGGTGTTCTGTATGACATCGCTTTCTATTACGACGAACGCAAACTTTTGACTTTTTCGGAATCGCCCTCAATCACCCCCTTTCAAGCAGATTACCCATGAACGACGAAATTCTTAAAAAGAATATTTTCGACTACATCAACCGAACCAAATTGGCGGTTCTCGGCACTGTGCGCAGCGATCAGGTCCCGGCGCTCCGGGTCATGGGAAAATTCGCGCTCGACGGTCTCGACATCGTATTCTCCACCCCTGTTAAAACGGGCAAGGTTGAGCAAATCGCACAGAATCCTGCTGTCAGCTTTTATTTTCAGCACGAAGGGCAGCCTCGCGAGTTGTTTCGTAATGTGACAATCACGGGCACGGCGCGCCGATTGACCGAAGGGGCGGAAGTTGAAAAAGCGATCAGGCTTCTCGACGAGCGGATTCCAAAGTTGAACGCGAAGACGGAAAGTGGCGAAAAAAAGGAGACTGCGATCTTTAGAGTCACCACCAAGGAGATCAAATATCTCGACTATTCGTTGGGCCGGGGCAAAGAGGGGGTGCGCGAACTAATTCTCTGATGCCACGGTAGCGATTCAGAAGCTGACCACCAGACCAGAACCAGACGAAATAAATTGACCGAAAAAAGCCAAGCGCCTGAGCGCGTTACTAGCATGAGGTCCACCCTAAACCACAGAGAAAATATTCACTAGTTTTTATGATTTATTCGCCCACCATGCCAGAGGGTATTGATTATAAACCGACTTCACCTTTCCTGGCACTGGCGTGGGCCGCTTACTGGCAGGAAAATCACGCGGCAAACAAAACATCCAAGGAGGCAGTCACTGAGGCCGTCTCTTCAATCTAACGAGACATCAACACAACAAATAAAATCCAATCATGAGTACACACGCAACACTGGATAGAGAACCGGCCACCAAGAGAGCAGTCGATACGGGAGTCCCTTACGACAAGGAGGCGCTCAAGAAGATTTTCCTGAGCGAGGCACATTTGAGTCTTAAGCTCACGGAAAAAGGGATTTCATACGACCAGGCAGAAATAAGCAGATTCCAAGATCCGATCGAACAGAAATCGGGGTTCAATCGTCCGGGAGGCTTGACCGGCTTCCATCTGCCGCATGGGCTCAACGCCCGGGGACATTTCAATCGCTGGACTCCCTATTCCTTGGTCGTTGAGGAGGGGAAGCCTGTTTTGTATGACGAAAAGACGCGCATCGGCGAGATCACATTCCACAAGGGCCATCCGGCATCCGAGCATCTGCTCAAGACAGGCGAGAAGGTTCGCGATATTGTCAATATCACTTCTCAAGGTGGCCTCCATGTGATGTACAGCAACGAGTGCTCCTTGAAGGACCTGGGGGAGGACTGCCTCTATTGCGCCTTTAACGAGCGCGCCAAAGATGGCGAACGCTACAAGGTACTCATGAAAACATCCCGGCAGGTTGCCGAGGCGTATGACTTGGCGCGACAGGCTGGCGTGGCAAACCATTTCCGTATTACCGGCGGATTTGTGCCCGAGCGCCGTGAACTGGAATACTACCTTGATGCGGCAGATGCCATTCACGAGAAGTATGACTATTTTTATGGATGCGCCGTGATTGGGGCCCCAGCCGACCTTTCAGTCATTCCTAAATATAAGGAAGCCGGGTATGAAAATGTCTCCACGAATATTGAAGTTTGGGACAAGAATATTTTCGCAGCCATGTGCCCCGGCAAAGAAAAACGCAATGGGGGATGGCAGCATTGGGTGGACGCTCTCGAGTATTCCGTCGATGTCTTTGGAAAGTGGAATGTTCATTCGACAATCGTCGGAGGGCTTGAACCCATTCAGTCAACTTTGGATGGGATTGAGTATCTTGCCTCAAAAGGAATTGTCTGCCACTTCAGCGCATTCCGTCCAGAAAAGGGAACACCTTTGGCTGGCTATAGAAGCCCAGAAGCCGATTGGCATTGGGAGTTGATGGATAAGGCCACCGACATTTACCTGCGCTACGGTTTAACAGTTCAGCAAATGTATAGCGGAAATGCGGCAGGAGGGCATAGCGGGCAGGTTTACCAGATTAAGGCAGGAGAATTCGAGGGGGATTACCTGGAACAATGGAAATTCCCGTCGATTGATTAGATCCATCGAAATCGTCGAATATAACAGAATGAATAATCCGCAAACAAACTGGCGAGAGTCAGTAAAAACACCATGAGCGAAAAAAAAGCCAAACATATCGCGATCTACGGCAAAGGCGGGATCGGGAAATCAACCACCACTTCTAACATCGCCGCCGCGCTTGCCGAGGCGGGATACAGGGTTATCCAGATCGGGTGCGATCCCAAGAGCGATTCCACGACGATCCTGAGAGGCGGCCAAGACCTGCCCACCATCCTCGACACCTTGCGCGAGCACTCCAAAGCGAAGCTGGAAGACATCTCGCTCATCGGTTTCAAAGGGGTGCTCTGCATTGAGGCGGGCGGACCAGTACCCGGTGTGGGTTGCGCAGGACGCGGTATCTCTACCGCAGTGGAACTATTAAAGGAACTCCACCTCTTCGAGGAATACAAAGCAGACTATGTTTTGTATGATGTCCTTGGGGATGTCGTGTGCGGCGGATTCGCCGTGCCCATCCGTGATGGGTTGGCGGATCGCGCCTATGTGGTTACTTCGTCGGACTTCATGGCCATCTTTGCCGCTAACAACCTCTTCAAAGCCATTTCCAAGTATGCGCCTTCTGGAGGTGCCCGGCTGGGCGGGGTTATCGCCAACGGATTGATTGCCCCGTATGCGAAGACTTTGGTTGACGATTTTGTTGAACGCACCGGCACTCGGGTCATCGGCTATGTGCCGCGCTCTCTCGTCGTCAACAAGAGCGAACTCTACGGCAAAACCGTCATTGAGGCAGCGCCAGAGACCGACCAGGCGCATATTTACCGGGCACTGGCCCAACATATTGTCAAGAATGAGCAAGTCACCATTCCGCGACCGCTCAACGGGCCGGAGCTAAAGGTTTGGGCTCGGGAATGGGGCGACCGCATCTTCAGTGTCGAAGCCGCTGAGGTTGGCGATGAGAAGCTATCGGGCCTATAAATCCCGTGAGTAATTACAAAGCGAGATCCCCGTCGAGCCGCGAAAAACGGCATGACACCTTGAGTGCGTACCTCGGTGAAACGCCTCCGTTGCTCCATGAATACCGCACCGGAGAAGTGGATCAGCGCATTCGCACTTTCAGCCAGAGTTCGGCCGACGATCTCTTTGTCGCGCTGGAAGTTTTGGGAGGCATCCGCGATGCGATCATCATCATTCATGGCCCTCGCGGATGCGCGGCTGCGCAGCTTCGCCAATCGTTGAGCGAACGAGGTGCATCCGGCGAAGGCAACCATTGGTTGGTCACCAATCTGAGCCAGAGGGAGACCATCATGGGGGCGGATGGAAAGCTCCGAACCGCCGTTGTGTCGTTCTATCGTCGCTACGGCCCCAAGGCGATCTTCATCGTCGCCACTCCGCCCGTCGCCATCAATAACGACGACATCCAATCGGTGGTGAACGAACTGAGCGAGGAACTGGGAACCGTCATCGTTCCCATCTTCGCCTCAGGATTCTCCTCGAAAGCTTCAGCCTATGGATATGATTTGGTATTGCATAGTTTGGTCAAATACCTTGCCAAACCAGAGGCAGCGCAACCTGGCCATGGGATCAACCTGCTCTCACTGACGGAATCGGAGACGGAACGCAAGGAGGCTCAACGGCTGGTGGCCGCTCTGGGGCTGGAGGGTGAGGTTCTGACTCTCCCCGCTGGAGCCGGGGTCGATGATTTTGCGCGCGCGGCCGGAGCGCGTTTGTCGGTTCCACTGAATTTTGATGCGGCAAACTATCTCGGTGAGGCATTTCAAGAAGTCTGCGGCGTACCGTTCCTTTCCCTGCCCCGACCGATTGGTCTGGCTGGCACCCGGAGTTGGCTTCATTCGGTGGGAGTAGCCATCGGCAAGGAACACGAGGCCCGTGAATTTCATGCAAAGGAAGCGACCGCCTTGGCCGGAGTGTTGGAGGCAGCTCCCCTGCGAGGCAAGCGCATTTATGTAAGCACCGACCCCGCTACGGCACTCGGCCTTCTGGATTTGATTCAGGAACTGGGCGGCGAAGTCGTTGGCCTCACGGTCGAGCATCTGGATCGGTTGCATCTCGATGCCTTACAGAAATACCAAGATCATTCTCCCGCGCTGCAAATTCACATAGGCAACGGCCAGGGCTTTGAAGAGGTCAATCTGCTCCAACGCATCAAGCCCGACCTTTACATCGGGAGTGGAGGGCAACTTCTCCAGGCTGCTCAATTAGGCATTCCCTCGGTGTTCTTGCCGCAGATTCCGATTCTCGGCTACATCGGCATCAAAGCCTTTGCCCACGAAGCCTCCAAGGCGCTTCGAAACCAGGCGTTTGTCACACGCCTCGCGAAGGCCCGCCTCCCCTATCATCCGAGTTGGTATAAACGAAGCGCCAATTGGCACATCAAGCAGGAAGTGAAATAATGAGCATAACCACTATCGAGCGTTCACGCAGTAGTTGCGCGCTTCACGGGGCTTTGGCCACCTTTGGCGCGATTGAAGGCGTGGTGCCTGTCGTTCATTCAACGGCCGGATGTGGCGTTCAGTATCAACACGGCGTCACGCCGTTCGGGGGGGCGACTCCGGCATGCGCCAGTTGGGGGGCGCCGATTTCCTCCAGCAATATTAGCGAAAAGCATGTCGTCTTTGGCGGTGGGTCACGGCTGCGCGAACAGCTAAAAAACACCGTTAAAGTGGTGCAAGGCGATCTCTATGTGGTCCTCACGGGATGCGCCACGGAAATGGTCGGGGACGATATTCCAGCCATGACCAAGGAAGGGAGCGAACAGGGTTGGCCTGTGATATATGCCAACACTCCGGGTTTTGGTGGTTCGATTCAACGCGGATACGAAATCGCCGTGCGTTCGCTCATCGAGCAATTGCCAACTCTGCCCGCACCCTCCGTGCTGCCCCAACCAAAGCTCGTCAATGTCTTCGGCATCATTCCACAGCAAGACCCGTTTTGGCAGGGGCATCTCCTTTATCTCGAAGAACTCTTTGAAAAAATCGGGGTAACGCTCAATCCCCTCTTTGGGTTGGGTCGGGACATCAGCGATTGGCAACGCTTGCCACAGGCAGCGTTGAACCTAGTAACTTCTCCGTGGGGGCTGGATGCCGCGCGGTTACTCCATGCGAAATATGGAACCCCTTGGGTGGAAATATGCGGCATTCCCGTTGGAGCGCAGGGTGTTGGTGCATTGCTAGATTTACTATCGGAAAAACTGCCGCTTGACGCCGATGCGGTAAAAGCCGTTCGCGCCAAGCAGGAGAGTTTCTTCGACCGCAGCGTGGCACGCATTGTGCCCCACTATTACACCGCCGGATTCCAACGGGAGTTTGCTATCGTGGGGGAAAGCGGTCTCATCACAAGCATCACAGAGTTTCTGGTGGAAACGCTAGGGCTCATTCCAAAGCTCGTGATCATCACCGATCCTCTGCCAGAGGAACAGCGCGACCAATGGGGCGAGTCGTTTCGTGGTTATTTGGCCTCGTTCCAAGCCACTCTCGCGTTCAGCGAAGACGCCGGAGAGATCGAGGATTTGCTACATGCCAGCCAGCCCGATCTCATCCTGGGCAGCTCTTTGGAGCGGAGCGTGGCCGAGACGCTTCATGCTCGATTCCTGCCCATCTCGTTCCCCATTGCAAATCGGCTGATTCTCAACCGGAGCTATGCAGGCTACGAAGGCGGATTGACGCTGATCGAAGACTTGGGGAGCGCCATTCTTGGAGGTTTGAATCTCTGATGACACGGTGACGATGAAACAGAGCGCAACTCCCTCTCCATTGCCCGGCGGCTCAGCCAGGCTATTTTTGGCCCTGCTGCTGATAGGTAACCTCTCGTTTGGTCACATCCAAGCCCAAGAGCCATCGACTCCAGGTATTCAAGTCGATGCGACACCCCGGCTTGCCATCATCTCCGCCTTCGCCCCTGAGCTCGAAAAGTTAAGGAAAGAGACGCAAATAACCGGCGAGCGCGTCATCAATGGTCGCCGCCATTATCTCGGGCGTCTGGCCGAACACGATGTGGTGTTACTGCTAAGCGGAGTCAGTATGGTAAACGCCACGATGACGACGCAGAGTCTGCTCGATCATTTTGCCGTTCGCGGCATCGTTTTTTCTGGGATTGCGGGCGGGGCAAATCCGAACCTGCATGTGGGCGATGTGACGGTTCCTGCGGATTGGGGGCAATACCAGGAACAGGTCTTTGCACGCGAGACGGATAAGGGCTGGGATCCTGGCCGCTTTAGCAATGGCACCTTTCCGAACTACGGGATGATGTTTCCTCATCATGTTTCCGTCACGATCCCAGGCGGTGAGCCGGAAAAACTGGAAAAGCGATTTTGGTTTCCTGCGGACCCGGAAGGATTGCGAGTGGTTCAGCGCATCGCAAAAACAGTTCACCTTGCCCAGAGTACGCCGGAAGGAGGGAGTCTCTCCGAGCAGCCAATCGTCGTCGTAGGGGGGCATGGAGTGAGCGGGCCAACCTTTGTGAATAACACAGCGTATCGCCAGTGGGTCTGGAATACTTTCCATGCCGACGCTCTGGACATGGAAACCGCCGCCGTGGCAACGGTCGCCTATGTCAACCATGTTCCCTTCATCGCCTTCCGCTCACTCTCCGATCTCGCTGGAGGAGGGAAGGGCACAAACGAAGCCTCTGTATTCCTCAAACTTGCCGCTGAGAACTCGGCGACGGTTGTCATCGCTTATCTGAACGCACTCAACGACAAATCGGAGGAAAAAAGCGATGCGGTGCAGGTGAAATAAACCTTCGTAATTCCCGCCGCGCCAAAAGACTTCCGATGCACGACTTCTTCTCATTTGCCCGCCACCGCACCTCCTACCGACAGGAGATCATAGCCGGTGTCACCACCTTCCTCACGATGGCCTACATTATCATCGTGAACCCGGCGATCCTGGAAGCCGCTGGCATTCCCAAGGCGCCGTCCATGACCGCAACCATCCTCTCGGCCGTGTTCGGCACGCTGGTAGTCGGCGTTTACGCGAAGCGACCCTTTGCCATTGCGCCCTACATGGGAGAGAACGCATTCATCGCTTACACGGTGGTAAAGGTTCTCGGGTTTCCTTGGCAAACGGCCTTGGGAGCCATTTTCATCGCCGGGGTGCTCTTTACCGTGCTGACCTTGTTGAATGTCCGAAGCTGGATGGCCAACGCAATCCCTCCTTCCCTGAAATACAGCTTTTCAGTGGGCATCGGACTGTTTCTCACCTTCATTGGACTCAACGAAACAGGGATTGTCGCCTGCGGTGTCCCCGGCGCTCCAGTCTGCCTTGGCACATTATCAAACCCCACAGTGCTCCTCGCCATCGGCGGGTTTTTCCTTATTGCGTGGCTGGTTGTGAAACGCATCCATGGCGCGATGATCATCGGCATCCTGGCCGTCACATTCCTCTCGATCTGGCTAGGCATTACAAAACCACCGCAATCCATCGTCGCTCTTCCGTCGAGTCCTCTCCCCATCCTTGGGCAACTTGACATTCTCGGTGCGCTTACGCCCAAAGCATTCCCTGTTGTGGTGATCATCTTCGTGATGGCGTTTGTGGACACGGTGGGAACTCTGATTGGACTCTCCTCGCTTGCGGGGCTTTTGGATCAGAAAGGAAACCTGCCAGAAATCGAAAAACCGATGCTAGCCGATGCTCTCTCCAACCTGGTGGCCCCGATCCTTGGTACCACCACTTCCGGCGTATATATTGAGTCGGCTGCCGGTATTGAGGAAGGTGGGCGTACCGGCTTCACTGCCATTGTGGTCGCAGCACTGTTCCTGCTTTCTCTTTTCTTCGTTCCACTTTTCACGGCGGTTCCGCCCCATGCCTACGGAACGGCGCTGATCATCATCGGGATATTTATGATAGCCCCCATTGCCAAGATCGATTTCACCGACTTTACCGAGCTCATTCCTGCCTTTCTCACCATCGCGCTCATCAGCTTCACCTACAACATCGGGGTCGGCATCACGGCGGGGTTGCTAAGTTATCCCTTTTTCAAGCTGATCGCCGGTCGCAGTCGCGAAGTTCCACTGCCTCTGTGGGCTCTAGCCGCCCTTTCGCTCCTGTTTTACATCGTTTATCCCTACCGTCATTTTTGATATAAAAGTATGTCTTTCGACAGCAATCTCACTCGCAATCTTCAGACCTTTGTTACTCACTTGGAGTGTTCTCTCACCGGCAAGGTGTATCCTGCCGATTCAGTACAGAACCTCTCAGAGGCGGGAAGACCCTTATTGGTTCGCTATGACCTCGTGGCGCTGAGGGAGGCTATCTCCAAGGAGGAACTGGCCAGCCGCCCTGCGGGACTTTGGAAATACCGCGAGTTCCTTCCAGTGCGTTCGGCTACGAATATCATAAGTTTGGGTGAGGTGGAGACGCCGCTGATCCCGCTTGCTGGTTTGCAAAAGCGCACGGGGGCCAACACTGTTTTGGTGAAAGACGAAGGCCGTTTGCCGACCGGTTCCTTTAAGGCGCGAGGACTGGTGCTGGCAGTTTCCATGGCGAAGGAACTGGGGATCACCCGCGTGGCCATGCCGACCAATGGCAATGCGGGCGCCGCCTTGGCGGCCTATGCGAGCCGAGCCGGCATCAGGACCACCATTTTCTGCCCAGCCGATACGCCCGAGGTGAATGTGTCGGAGATCGAACTCCAAGGTGCGACCGTCTATCGCGTCGACGGACTGATCGACGACTGCGGAAAGATTGTGGGAGAAGGCAAGTCCCGGGTGGGCTGGTTCGACATGTCCACGCTCAAGGAGCCATACCGCATCGAGGGTAAGAAAACGATGGGACTCGAGCTTGCGGAGCAACTGGGCTGGGAGGTTCCCGACATCATCTTCTATCCGACGGGCGGAGGAACAGGTCTTATCGGTATGTGGAAGGCTTTCGCAGAATTGCAGACCATCGGATTTCTGAAAGGGAAGCTCCCCCGCATGGTTGCAGTGCAGGCTGCTGGATGCGCTCCCATTGTGAAGGCTTGGCAGGAAGGCGTGGAGCACGCCCCTCGATGGCAGGATGCTCATACGGTGGCAGCGGGTATCCGTGTGCCCCAGGCCGTGGGAGATTTTCTGATTCTTCGCGCGGTGCGCGAGAGCCACGGATTTGCTATCGCCGTGGATGACGAAAGTATCGTTGAGGCATTGCACCGGACAGCCACGGAGGATGGCCTGCTGCTCTGCCCCGAAGGGGCCGCCACGGTTGCCGCCTACGAGCAGGCTCTTGCCGAGGGCCTTGTGAAGAAGGAGGACCACGCGGTGCTCTTTAATTGCGCCAGTGGCCTCAAGTATCCCTTGCCGCCGGTGACGCGCTCGCTGAGCCGTCACCAGCCCATTGATTACAGCCAGCTTTGAGATTGTTAAAAAAACAAAGGAGAAACCACCATGACAACAGCCATAGCATTAGAAGATTCGACAACGATCCAGACTGATAAAAACAAGGAACGGCAAAAGCAGGTTCTCTTGGATGAAGTGCTTCTCGGCCTACGGGTGCAGGAGCGAGGAATCCGCTTTGACCCGCAGCAGATCAATCCCTTCCAGGATCAGGTCGAACTCACCTATATCGCCACGCAGCGCAAGGGGTTGACGGGATTCAAGCTTCCGCATGGAGTCACCGCTCGTTCCCACTTCAGCAAATACACGCCGTACCATCTGGAGGTGGAAGGCGGTAGCCCCGTGCTCTACGATGAGGAGAATCGCCTCGGTCCCATCAAGTTCATCGTGAGGCACGCATTAACCGAGCAGAGGCTCTCAACAGGAGAGACATTCCGCAGCATCGCCAACCTCAATCCGGAAGGGGGGTTTAGCGTTTCCTACAGTACGGAATGCTCTCTCAAGGACAAGGGGGAAGACTGCATGTTCTGCGCGGTCAACGAGCGAGCCAAGGATGGTGCCCGCGCCCAGGTGTTGGTCAAGACGCCGCGCCAGGTGGCTGAAGCCTACGACCTGGCCCGCAAGGCAGGATTGGGTAACCATTTCCGCATCACGGGGGGGTATGTCCCTGAACGGCGTGAGCTTGAATACTATCTCGATGTGGCCGATGCCATTCATGAGAAGTATAACGACTTCTATGGGGTCGCGATCATCGGTGCGCCCGAGGATCTAAAGATCGTGGAGAAATATAAGGAAGCGGGATTCAAGAACATCTCTCACAACATTGAGGTGTGGGATCGTCACCTGTTTGCCGCCCTCTGCCCGGGCAAGGAAAAGCGCAATGGGGGCTGGCAGCATTGGGTCGATGCCTTGGAGTATTCCGTGGGGGTATTCGGCCGGGGCAATGTGCATTCCAACATAGTGGGCGGCCTTGGACCGATCGACTCCACTTTGGAAGGCATCGAATACCTGGCATCCAAGGGGATCGTCTGCCACTTCAGCGTTTTCCGACCCGAGGAGGGAACTCCGTTGAAAGGCTATCGCAGTCCGGAGGCCGAGTGGCATTTCAGACTAGTGGATGAGGCGACGACCATCTTTCAACGCTATGGATTCAATACTCAGCAGATGTACAGCGGCCCGGCATCCGGTCCTCACGCAGGCGAAGTATTCCGCATTAAGCAAGGTCTCTTCACGGGTGATTCCTTAGATCAGTGGAGTTATCCAGCCTTGGTCTGAGCTATGACGAAAAAAGCAAAGCTCCCATCCGGTTGGCCTATCCTTGGGCGATATATTGTTGACCACCCGTGGGCCTATGTCGTTGCCGTGCTCAGCATCGCGTTGTCGAGTGTCCTGGCTGCGATCATCCCGAAGCTGGTGGGGCATCTAGCCGATACTTACAACGCCGGACATCTGTCGTTGTGGGCTGCGGAACGGACTGCCCTCTGGATTCTCCTAGTGGGCAGCGTCCGGGTAACCACGGGATGGCTGGGGCGCTTTCTCACCGCACAGCATGGTCGCAAGATCACCTTCAGCATTCGTGAACAGCTCTTCAGTAAATGGGAAACGCTGACGCCTGCCTATTACCACCAGCATTCGACAGGCGAACTCCTTTCCCATGCCCTCAGCGATGTGGATGTTGTCCGCCAAATGGCTGCCATGGGCATCAACACCGCCATCAATGGTGTTTTCATGCTGGGGGCTTCTGCCTATTTCATGTACTTTACCATGGATTCCAGACTGGCGGTTGCCAGCCTGATCCCGCTGCTTGGAATTCCTGCGCTGATCCATCACTTCGGTCCCAAGATTAAGCGGCAGTCCGCCCTCTTCCAAGCATCGGTGGGAGCCATGTCCCAGACGGTCGAGGAGATCGTTGGTGGCATCCGCACCGTGAAAGCGCTCAGCAACGAGCCGGTGATGCAGCAACGCTTTGAAAAACAGATCAGCGCATTGGTGGAACAAAAGCTGCACTTCACCAGGCTGTCGGCATTCTTCGGAGCATCCATCCCTTTGCTTTCCGCCGTGGGATTCATCATCGTGATCTGGTACGGCAGCTCGCTCGTCATCCAGCATCAGCTTTCCTTGGGTGCCTTGGTCTCTTTTCTCCTCTACCTGACCTTGTTGAAACAGCCACTCGAACAGTTGGGCAACATGCTCAATACGGTACAGCGCGCGTCCGCATCGTTATCCCGCATCGCAGACTTGCTTGCGGTAGTGCCGGACACCGTGGACCAACATCAGGCAATTGAAGTGCCGGATATGCAAGGCGCGATCGAGGTTCGCAACCTGACCTTCCGCTATCCGGGCGCTCGTATCGATTCCCTGCGCAATGTCTCCTTCCGCCTGGCTCCCGGGCAGACTCTGGGTGTGGTGGGCTCTATTGGATCAGGAAAGACGACCCTCGGCCATCTACTGCTTAGGCTCTACGAACCGCCAGCTGGAACCATTTTCATCGATGGCAGGGACATCCTGACTTTTCCTTTGGAGCAACTGCGCCGCTCCATAGCCTATGTGCCACAGAACAGCTTTCTATTCTCAACAACCGTGAGTGCAAACATCGCTTTTGCGGAAGAGTTGGCACCTCATGAGCAACGAGTGCGCCACGCTGCAAAAGTTGCAGCCATTGATCAGGATATTCAAAAGTTTCCTGAGGGCTATGAGACCGAGATCGGAGAGCGTGGCGTGCGCTTGTCCGGCGGGCAAAAACAGCGCCTGGCCATTGCCCGCATGATCTACAAAGAGGCACCCATCCGGGTGCTGGACGACAGTTTGAGTGCGGTAGATACCAAGACAGAGAGGTGCATCCTCGACAATCTGGCGCAGGACCGGCATGCGTCTGCTTTGGTGATCAGCCATCGACTCAGTGCGGTGATGAACGCTGATGAAATCCTCATCCTCGATGCCAGCCGTGTCGCAGAACGCGGGAACCACGAGAGCCTGCTGGAACAGGGCGGCATCTATTCGCGCCTCTGGGCGCTGCAAACAGGAGAGGTCGATAGGTCCGATTCTTTGGAATCCGAGCCCTATTTAAATACAGAGCTACTGGAGATCATCCGAGTGGAAGACCAGAGCGCCGTAAAAGAAGAACTTGAGGAGCAGGAAGTCTAATGGCAACCAAATCAATTCATTCGCTGACAATCTTAATCCCCTACCTGCGCAAATACAGGTGGAGGCTGGTGGGCATTCTTTTTCTGATCGTGACCGTTGTTGGCATCGACTTGTCACAGCCGCTGATCGTGAAGGAAGCCATCGACCGCTACATTCGTATTTCCACTCCCGACTATCCAGCCATCCGCTGGATGTCGGGAATCTACGCTGGCGTGGTCCTGTTCGCTTTCTGGCTGACCTATCTTCAAGAGGTTCTGCTTCAGGCAACCGGCCAGCGTATCGTGCGCGATATCCGCGCGAATCTCTTCCAGCATATCCTCGGGCTTTCGGTCAAGTATTTCGACAAGAACCCTTCGGGCCGCATCATCACCAACCTGGTGAGCGATACTGAAGCCCTGAACAACTTCTTCACCGACTTCCTCGCCAACACGCTGCGCGGCTTGCTTACCCTGCTGGTCATCATCTGCTTCATGTTCCAGCTCGACCTTGGATTTGCAGCCTGGTGCCTGGTGGTGGTTCCTTTGATTTTGGTAATCTCGCGATACTTTCAGAAACGCTTGCAGGAAGTGAGCCAGGAAATGAGAGGGCGTCTTTCGCATCTGATCGTTTTTCTCGCGGAGAACTTGGCGGGCATGGCCATCGTGCAGATCTTCCGTCAGGAAGCTAAACAATTTCGCGAGTTCGATTCCCGCAACCGGCAACTGCTTCAGTCGATGCTGGGAGAGAACAAGCTCTTGCTTCTCTTCTTCCTCTTCACCGAAGCGTTGTCTGATTTCGGTATCGCAGCCTTGGTCTGGTTCGGAAGCAGTCCCGTGATCCACGGCAAAGTCACCTTCGGTGTGCTCTATGCCTTCGTGGGATTGATCCGCCGCTTTTTTCAGCCGATCAATACCATCACAATGCAGATGAATGTCCTTCAGTCGATGATCGTCGCTTCCCAGAGGATTGCGCAGACCATGGCGGAAGCGCCGGATATTCTTGAACTCCCGGAACCTCAGGTGCCACATGGCATTCGAGGCGCTATCCGCTTGGAAGATGTGCATCTGTCTTATCAGCCTGGCAAAAATGTCCTCAAGGGAATCACCCTCGACATTCATCCGGGAGACCGCATCGGTATCGTGGGATCTTCCGGCTCCGGGAAGACCTCGCTGATGAATCTGCTCGTGCGTTTTTACGACTGCACGAAGGGCCATATTCTCATCGATGGAAAACCCATTAAGGAGTGGCCCTTGCCCGACCTGCGCAAGACTGTGGGCATGGTGCAACAGGACATCGCACTCTACGGGGGATCGGTGATCGATAATGTCCGTTTTTTTCGCCAGGAAATTCCCCGTAAGCGCGTCGTCGAGGTATGCCGTTCCATCGGTGCCGAGCCTTTCATCCTTGCCTTGCTTGGTGGATACGATGCCCCCTTGAACGAAAAGGGTGCAACCCTCTCCTTCGGGCAACGCCAACTGCTCTCGTTTGCACGCGTCATCGTCTCCGACCCGAGAATTCTCATTCTCGACGAAGCCACCGCCAGTCTGGATTCGGAAACTGAGGCAATCCTGCAGGACGCCATCGGCAAGGTCGCGGAAGGACGCACTTTGCTCGTGGTGGCCCATCGGCTTTCCACGGTACGGCAGCTCGACAAGATCATCGTGCTCGACCATGGACTCATCGTTGAAATGGGAACCCATACCGAGCTGCTGGCGCTGCGCAAGCACTACTATCGCTTCTATCTCTCGGGCCAATTGGCTCAATTTCAAGCGGTAAGCACTTCTGCCGAAGATTTTTCACCTGCGCGCGAAAAAGAGTTGACGAGATGAATAAAAGAATAAATTATCGTCTTTCCAACGCCCACCTACCCAGTAGGTGGAAAGTAGGATTCCTTCTTAAGGGTTCGACGCCACTACAAAATCGGCCCCGTGTCGAAGGTAATCCTCTGCGGCAAAACAAGTTTCCTGAATCTACGCTTCTCCAGCGCGGTTCTTCTCGTGCGGCACAATCTATCACATCTCTACGCTCAACAGGAGCCTGTGATGTGGTAATTGAACCGCACATTCACTAAGGCAAAAAATTAAGATCAATCATGAAAGCAGAGTGTACCAATCATTAACCTAATTTCCGGAGGGCTTCTCCCGACGGAAAGGCGTCACCAGGACTGGCGTCATTATGTCAGGAGAAGTGCTTCTGTTTTGAAGATTTTGCTTCTTCTTTAACAACATCAAAACACAAAAAAAATCTTAACCTGCGTACAAACAGCGCAAATACCATGAAACTTCGACTCAAAACCGCAATAATCCTCGCGCATCTGCTCCTCGCCGCAGGGGTGGCATCGGCGCAACAGACTGCTTCGCCAGAAGCAACACCCACAGCGAGCGCAATTCCTGCTGCGAGCGCGACCAATAGTGCAACCGCCAAACCTGAACAGGCGAAAACAGACCAAGCATCGACGGAAAATCAGAAGCTGGCTGATGTCGTCGTCACGGCTTCTACGGCATCTGGAATGCTGGAAGACATTAACACGATTTCTCAGACGATCCGTGTCATTGACTCAGAGCAGATCGAGGATGTACATGGGAGGAACTTGGCGGATGTCTTAAACTACAACTCCCTCAGCTACACTGGCTACACCGGCGGTGTGGACCACGCGCCGGTCCAAATACGCGGAGCGACCAGCGGCGGAGCTACTCAGGACTGGGACAACTTGAGCGAGATCGCTATCCTTGTGAATGGTCGTCCTGCTGGAACTGGCAATGTCGCCAAGCTTCTGACTTACGACTTGGATCGCTTGGAAATCCTTCGCGGCCCCGACTCAGTGATCTATGGCAGCCAGGCAATGGGCGGCGTCATCAACCTCATCACCAAGGATGGTCTGACATTCCAGGGCACTACGGTAAGCGGAACTTTCGGGTCATGGAATGATTACATCGCTCAAGTTCAAAACGGAGGCAAGGAGGGAAAACTCAACTGGTATGCATCGATTGCCGGTGAAACACGCGGCGATTACCAATCAGGCACAGGGAGCAAGGGAACAATGCCCAATACCGCATTCAAAAACGGGCAAATCGACTTGAATCTAGGGTACGAATTCAATGATCTGAACTCGGCGAACCTGATTTTGCGCTCCGGCGGATTTTATCATGCAGATCACAATGGCGTGACCTTCAGCCTAACGGATTGGGACAACCGCACAGGCACATCGGCAGAAATCATCTATAATGGACGAAACCCCGATAATACCTTGAACTGGCTCAACCATCCCTATTTTGTTCAGGACATTGACCAACTTGATTGGAGCCAGAATCCGGTGATCGGATCGCAATTGGCTCCGGTGACAAAGTATTATACGAATAAAGGTGCGAATGCTCCAACCAGCAAGGCGTTACTGGCGACCTACAATCCAAGCTACTGGAACACTTACAACCAACCGAATATCTATGGTCCTCTTACATCGGTACTGGGTATCAATGACGATAACAATATTCGGACGGAAAATAAATATGGCGATATCTTCGAGGGTAACTGGAAGATTATTGAATCCAATAAATTACTCATTGGCTTGAGTATTGACTACACCACAGTGAACAGCACGCGCTCACGCACAGCGGCTGATCCGACGGAATATAATGCGATCTATGCTTATGTTTTTGCCAATAACAAAAACCCAGTGATCCATTATCCTGGCCTGGCGGCACAATGGACGAAGGTGGATCTGACACCGATCAACTTGGCTCCGTTGGAGTACAACAGCCAGGCCTTCACAGGAGGCCTGTACTTTGAGGATACCCAAAAATTGCTAAATGACAAACTCGTTCTGCGTGCGGGTGCTCGCATTAACTCGATCACCGCGCAACTCACAGATACTCCGTACGAAACCCCTGGAATCAATAAGAATGCCAAATCAGATTTGGCAACAACATGGACAGCCGGCGGCACCTACGAGGCGACCAAATGGTTAACACTTCGCGCAAATGTTGGAACAGGCTTCCTTGCTGCGCCTCCCAACGCGCTCTATGCCACCACGGCGCAGGCGAACGGATCGATTCGTATCGGAAACCCGAATTTGAAAGATGAAACGAATATTGGCGGCGAGGTTGGCGCCAATGTGAACGCTGGCGCGTTGAATTTCGATGCGGATTGGTTCTTCAACCAGATCCACAACCGTATCACATCGCTATCCACCGCCCCGAGTATTGCAAATGCCCCCACTCTTTGGTCGAACTTGAACGAGGTGAATGTTCAAGGCATTGAGTTCAAGGCATCATACGACATAGCTCAGGCAGCAAAGTGGAAAGGCTACAAATTGGAACCGTATGTAACGGGCACTTACAACGCCGAGCTCAATGTGAATGACTCGTTCGCAAACTACCCCTATAGCAATCACCAACTCCAGGGAGTTCCGATTTACCAAGCTACCGTTGGCGTGCGCGGCGGAAAAATAGGCAAATGGGGAGTCGATGTCTATGGCATCGGCCAGGGCGGCCAGTGGGGCACACTCGCAAATGATTATTATAATCCGGCTGTTCCTACACAGAATTGGCCTTCGGGATACTCCCGGCTAGGGCCGGCGTTTTGGACCTTCAACGCCCGGGTTAACTATGAAGTCAACAAGAACCTGACCCTCTTCGCCGGCGTCTCTAATATCCTAAACCTAAACTACGATGGCGCTCAAAACTACACGCTCAACCAATCGCTGGCCTCGGTTAAACCGACGACAGCAGGTCCTAATGGGAATACGGGCATGAGTCTTCCTGGAAGGCAATTCTACGGAGGGTTCACATTTAGCTTCTAAGGAAATAATACGCCGAGTGTAGGACCATAGCTCCGAAGTTTATGCAATCGGCGAGGCGATGGGCTCCTTAAACTCAGTCAGAAAATACAAAAAAATGAAAACTCGTAGATTTGCCCTACTTCTTTTTGGAATCACCCTTTTTTTGGGGAAAATCTCCCTTGCCGAGGATCATCCTCAAGTCATCAGACTGGGGCTTGGCGGCTCAGGCTACAGCAAGACCTACACAACCGGCATCTTCGGATATCTGCGGGAGAACAAGCTGCTGGAGGAGGAATTCAAACCTGAGGGGATTCGCATTGAGTGGACATTTTTCCCCGGAGTCGGTCCGGAGTTGAACACTGCGTTCGCCGGGGATTCCATCGACTTCTCATCATATGGCGATTTTCCGGCGATCATCGGCAAGGCTGCGGGGCTCAAGATACGGGCGCTGGCGGTGGGAGGGAGAGACAGCAATATCTATGTTGCGGTTCCCTCAAATTCGACAGCGAAGACATTGGTTGATTTAAAAGGAAAAAGCGTTGGGATCTATCTGGGAGGCTACATGCGGCTCATCTTTGCCCGGAAACTCCAGTCACTGGGGCTTACCGAAAAGGATTTCAACCTCATCAATATTCGCTCCGCAGACGGCCAAACTGCGCTGGCAAGTGGGCGGATAGATGCCTATGTCGGCGCGGCGACGATGCTGATTTTGCAGAACCAAGGAGTGGCGCGAGTAATTTACACCAGTAAAGACGAGCCACCTGATTGGCGGGGTATGAGTACCTTGCTGGTTTCCGAGTCGTTCTTGAATAAATATCCTGATATAACCAAGCGCTTTCTCAAAAGATACTTACAGGCGGTGCGTTGGCGATCGGATGAAGCCAACCGGAAAATCGCCGATGAAATGGACGCGAGGGCCGGAACCCCCGTAGAGGTCATCGCTGCGACCCATGCCGGAATTCCCCTCAAGGACTTATACAATCCACGGTTTGATGATGCATTCACCAAACATTACCAGGAGGCGATTGTCTATGCGCATGACAATAAGTGGATCCAGAATGATGTCGATCTGGAGAAATGGATTAACCGCAGTCTGTTGGAAGAGACATTAAAAGAGATCGACTGGAAGGACTAATATGAAAAAGATCATTGTAAGTTTTGTGACAATAATTTTTGCAGCGGCCCATCTAGGGTTTTCTGAGGAGATTCCGAAAGTCATCCGGATTGGCGCGCTGGGAGGCGGATTCGGCAAATCGTACACCACAGGGAATTTTGCGGTTCTCCAGGAGCAGAAAGTGCTAGAGGAGGAGTTCAAAGCCGAGGGAATCAAGATTGAATGGACCCTTTTCACTGGCGGACCGGCCATCAACGAAGTTTTGGCAAACAACAGCATTGATTTTGCCGACTATGGTGATTTACCCACCATCATCGGCAAGTCCGTTGGTTTGAACACCGTGGTGCTTGCTGCGGGCTATCGTGGAAATTTGACCTATATCGCCGTGCCGGCTAATTCAACGGCCAAAACAATCGAGGATTTGAAGGGAAAGACTGTGGGAATCGCCAAGGGCACCTATATGCATCTCTCATTTGTTCGCAAACTGGAATCGCTGGGCCTTAGCGAAAAAGATGTTAAGTTAGTCAATGTCAGATCTGCGGAGGGACAAAATGCCGTGGTAACCGGAGATCTTGACGCCTTTGTAGGTTCCTCCTCCTTGTTGAAGCTACGAGACAAGGGGAGTGTGAAGATTCTTTATACAAGCAAAAGCGAACCGGACGATTGGAAGGGAACCAATGCGTTGATTGTTCAGGAAGATTTTCTCAAAAAATATCCTGAGATTACCAAACGATTCCTAAAACGGTTTTTGTTGGCCGCGCAATGGCGGTCTGATGAAAGCCATCGCCAAGAATCGCAATTGCTAGATTCGCGCTCAGGCACGGATCTCTCCCTAATTGCCGAAAACCAAGCCGGATTAAGCCTCAAAGATCTCTACAACCCCCGGTTCGATGAAGCGTTTGTGGGCCACTATAAGAACGCAGTGGGACTCGCAAAGCAGCAGGGATTGATTCAGAAGGAAATCGATGTGGATCAATGGTTGGATCGGGATCTTTTAGAACAGGCGTTGAGGGAGATCGCTTGGAAGTAAGCCGTGTCACTCCAATAAAACAACAGACCAGAAAATATTGATCATGGGAACACAACCGCGCCGGCTTCATCCGGTCAAAAAAATATTGAGCCAGTGGAAAGGGGTGGCGGGGCCCTTCCTACTGCTCGTGATCTGGCAACTGGCTGCTGAAGCTCATATCGCTCCAGATTCGTTGCTTGTTCCGCCCAAGAAAGTCGTGGAGGCGGCTATCGAATTAGTAAAATCACATGTATTGATCGATAACCTCTTGGTGAGCCTTGATCGCGTGGCGAAGGGATTCGTGTTTGGTTCATCCATTGGCTTTCTCATTGGGGTTCTTACTGGAGTCTGGAAGGGAGCTGATGAATTCCTATCTCCAATCCTTCGCACGGTGCGACAAGTGCCGCTGCTGGGCTGGATGCCGTTAATTGTCCTTTGGTTTGGCATTGGCGAGCTTTCCAAAGTGGTCTTCATCTCCATTGGAGCGTTTTTCCCGACGATGCTCAACACCTACAGTGGAATTCGCGGGGTCTCCAAGGAATACTTGGAGGTGGGGAAGATTTATCAACTCAGCAAGGCAAGACTTATCTTCCTCATTATCATCCCTTCGGCGTTACCGTCAATCGTCACTGGAGTTCGGCTCAGCATGAGCATTTCATGGATGATGGTCGTGGGTGCCGAGATGATTAGCGCCAACTCAGGCATAGGGCAGATGATGGCAGCGGCGAGGGATATGTTTCGAACGGACATCGTCATGGTGGGCATTATCATCATTGGCGTTGTCGGCTTCATCATCGATATCGTCATCAAAAATGTGGAGGCTGGTATTATCCGCTGGCAAATGACCGTCAAATAGGGAGAGGCCATGAAAACATTAGAAATTCGCAATGTAAGCAAGAGCTTCTGGATTGAATCCAGAGAGGTTAATGTTTTGAAAAACATCAACTTGACGGTTAAACTGGGAGAGTTCGTCTCCTTGGTGGGAATGAGCGGTTGTGGGAAAACGACTTTGCTCCGGTTGATTGTCGGGTTAGATGAGCACTATGACGGGGATATTTTACTGGGCGGCAAAAAGATCCAAGGGGCCTGCCGAAAACGGGGTATGATATTTCAAGAGCCTCGGCTCTTCCCTTGGTTGAGCGTCGAGCGGAATGTTTCGCTCGCTCTGAGTGATAAACAGCGAAAACAGGCGAACGGCACAGTTCAAAAACATTTGGAATTAGTGGGACTGAAGGGATTCGAAAAGGTTTCTCCCAAACAATTGTCCGGAGGCATGGCTCAACGCGCTGCATTTGCGCGGGCGCTCGTGGCCAACCCTGATGTGCTGCTATTGGACGAACCGCTGGGCGCGTTGGACGCACTCACGCGCATCTACATGCAGCAAGAGTTGGAACGGATTTGGCAGGAAGAAAAAACCACCATGATGATGGTCACGCACGATATCGATGAGGCGATCCAACTCAGCGACCGGGTGGTTGTGATGTCGAGCCGACCTGGAGAAATTAAGGAGATCATCCCGATTTCTCTACCCAGACCTCGCAATAATAAGAGCCCCGATTTCATCGCCATCAAAAACCAAATCCTTGCTCACTTCCAAGCGGACTCAAAACAGATTTTCAGTTGGGAAATCTAATGTGCTCCCTGGCACTCAAGCGAAATCCCAGCATCCGCCCATCGAAACACCCTCCTTCCTGATTCAAGCTCCAGGTCTGCGCACCAGAAGGCCAAAAGCCATTTCCTATCTGCCGTTTTTCAAAAAAATCATCACAACGAATACAAGGAGAAAAAAATGCCGACACTTAAAGAAGTGGAATCAAAGGAAAAAGCGCAAGCTAAGCAGGTTCTTTTGAACGAGGTAAAACTGACACTCGAGTTGAACGAGAAAGGGATCAATTTCAACCCCGAAGAAATAAAGCGACTCAGAGGCGCCAACTCGGTCGATGATCCCTATCGAAGAGACAGATCAGCTTTCGGGTTCTCTCTGCCACACGGCATTACAACCAATGCCAAGTTTGCCCGATGGTCGCCCTACTCGATTGTTGTTGAAAATGGCAAACCCTTTCTACTTCATGATGGGGAAGCGATTGCCGGGATCACTCTTAAAGAGCCGGATCAACATCCTGAGTTGGATCAGGTTCTGAGCACGGGAGAAAAGGTCAGATCGATCTTGAGCATCGATCCTCATGGACAGGTCAATGTTGGATTCAGCGACGAATGCGCCCTGAAGGATCGGGGTGAAGATTGTCTGTTCTGCTCGTACAATGTGCGAGAAAGAGATCCTGAAAGGCCAAAGATCAAGAACGCCAGCCAGGTTGCCGAGGCGTACGACATTGTGCGCAGAGCCGGCAAAGCGAACCACTTCAAGATCAGTGGCGGCTTCATTCCTGAGCGCCGAGAGCTGGAATGCTACATCGATGTCGTTGATGCCATTCGCGAGAAGCACAAGAAATTCAGCGGAGTCGCCGTGATCGGCGCTCCGGCTGATCTGTCACTCCTGCCAAAATACAAGGAGGCCGGATATACGGATCTCTCCCACAATCTCGAAGTCTGGGACAAGAATCTTTTTGCCTTGGTGTGCCCCGGCAAGAACAATCGTGACGGCGGCTGGCAGCATTGGATCGATTCCCTGGAAGCCGCAGTGGAAATATTCGGCAAGGGGCATGTCCACTCCAATTTTGTCGGAGGGTTGGATAACAAGGATTCATTCATTGAGGGGATCGAGTTCCTGTCGTCAAAGGGGATTGTGGCTCATTTCGGTGTCTTCCGTCCCGAAAAAAGAACTCCGTTTGAAGGGCACCGCAGCCCGGAGGCTGCATACCACTGGGAATTGGCGGACAGAACCACCGATATCCAGCTCCGTTACGGTTTTACCACCGAACAGATGTATCGAGGCCCTGGCTCCGGCGATCATACCGGAAGAATGTTCAGGATAAAAACAGGCGATTTTGAGGGGGACAGTCTGGATGTTTACAAATTCCCTGCAATCGACTGATCCCGCAACCCATCACCTTAAAAGTCTGGAGAAGATAAAATGTCTGAAACAACAGTAAGCAAAGAAGGTATCAAGAAACGCATGCTGGGCGAAGCCCGCCTGGCAATCGATCTGAACGACATCGGCATCGCGTTCAATCCCGAGGAAATCAAGAGTCTTCGGAAAACCGAAACAATTCCCTATCCGTTCCAGGGCAGATCACCCGGCGTCGCCTTTACTCTGCCCCACGGCATCAAGGCAAGCGGTAGGCGGAATAAATGGACGCCCTTCTCGATCCGCGTCGAAGAGGGCAAGCCCATCCTCTATAATGAGAAGAAGCCCGTCGGCGAAATCACCTTTTTTGAGGACCCGGTTCATCCTGTTCTGAACGAAAAGCTCAGCTCCGGTCAGAAGGTCAGAAGCATCCTGAGAATCGACCCCCACGGCCAGATCGATGTTTCTTACAGCTCGGAATGTTCCTTGAAGGATGCCGGCGAGGATTGTCAGTTCTGCTCAATCAATGTGCGCGATAAAGACCCGGAAAGAGCATTATTGCAACATCCGCGGCAGATTGCGGAAGCGTACGACATTGTCCGGCGTTCGGGATATGGCAGGAACTTCAAGATCAGCGGCGGGTTCGTGCCGGAACGGCGCGAACTTGAATACTACATCGATGTCGTCGAAGCCATCCGCGAGAAATACGATTCGTTCAAGGGGGTCGCGGTGATCGGAGCTCCTGCCGACCTTTCGATCCTGTCAAAATACAAGGAAGCCGGCTATACCGATCTCTCCCACAATCTCGAAGTCTGGGACAAAAACCTCTTCGCACATATCTGCCCCGGCAAGAGCAAGCGAAACGGCGGCTGGCAGCATTGGGTCGAGTCACTCGAAGCCGCAGTCGAGATATTCGGCAAAGGACATGTTCATTCCAACTTCGTCGGGGGACTGGACACAAAAGATGCTTTCCTTGACGGCATCGAATATCTCTCCTCCAAGGGAGTGGTCGCTCATTTCGGCATGTTCAGTCCGCAAAAAAATACCGGTCTGTCGGGACGCCGCACTCCGGAGCCGTGGTATCACTGGGAATTGGCGGATAGAGCCACCGACATTCAGCTCCGTCACGGTTTCACCACCGAACAGATGTATCGGGGGCCTGGTACAGGGGATCATACTGGACGGGTATTCAGAATCAAGAAAGGCGATTTCGTGGGTGACAAGCTCGACATCTATCAGTTCCCGCCAATTGACTGAGCATTCACTCTCTGAGGTCGGGACAGGTGAAATTCCTCCATGGAAGTGCCGATAAGCGACCTTGCTGAATTCAAATCCATCTGGGTCAATTACATTTTTACAAAAAAAGTTTTGACGAAGTGGTAGAAGCTGATGCAGTATCTATTCGTGTACCTACCTAGTCGGTAGGTGGACAGGGAACTTCATCTGGATAAAATAATCTGACATTGTAAATATTTCTATGAGTATTCAAAACGTCGTCATTGATACCTTTCTAAAAGGAGGTCCGATTATGTGGCCTATTCTTGTCACTTCGTCGGTGGCAGTTGCGGTGGTCGCGGAGCGAACCATCTGGTGGTCACTACTCCGTGCAAAAACCAACAAAAACAAGTTGGAAGAAGTCTATGAGCACCTTGAGTCGGGGCAGATCGCCCGGGCTTCGGATGTGGCGGCTCAGTCGCCTGACCCCGTGCTACAGGTCATCTGGCGCGGATTGAACCATCACCACACCTCTCTGGAGAACGCTCTCCAGGCGGCAGCTGGGGTCGAGTTAGAGCGTGCCGGACGAGGGCTCAGCTTACTGGATACCATCGTCACCCTAGCACCGCTGCTCGGTCTGCTAGGAACGGTGATCGGCATCATGAACGCGTTTCATTTCGTCGGAAATGAAGATGTGGCCGCAGTGAAAGTCAGCGGCGGTATTGCCGAGGCGCTTATCGCCACCTCAGCCGGGTTGACCATCGCCATTGGCACGCTCCTTCCGCTCAACTTCTTCTCAGCTCGCCTCGCCAAATTCACCTTTGTGCTCCAGACGGCGGCGACCAATGTCGAGGTCCTGTTGAAAGCATCCAGCAACGCACCAAAACCGGAGGTACAAAATGAAACTGCTCTCGCCACTGGCGCATAAAAAAGCGCGTATCGAGATCATCCCGCTCATCGACATCATGTTCTTTCTGCTGGCGTGCATGATGCTCATCAGCCTGAACATGATCCAGATGAAAGGGGTGAAATTGAATCTCCCCACGGCCACCACGGCCACGGCGGAAAATAAATCGGATTTTCTCACACTCTCAGTGCGCAAGGAAGGGACGATCTTTCTGGATAAGGTTGAAATTGAGCGCACGGCGCTGGTGGATGAACTGAAAAAGCGAAAAAGCGAAAAACCCGATTTGCGGATTTACATCCAAGGGGATGCCGAAGCACTGCATGGCGACATCATCGCCGTGCTCGATCGGGTGCGCTCGGCGGGCATCCAGAAAGTCGCTTTCCAAACAAAGCCGGACACGAGTACTGGCGGGATCATTGAAAAAGCCCCAGTGATAGCACTTGCTCCAGCACCAGCCACGGCTCCCTCGCAATCCAGCGGACCGGCATCCGCCCCTGCGGCGGCAGGCACCACGCGATAATACTATGAGCGCCGCGACCTTAGTCATTCGCCCACAAAGCAGGAGTAACTTAGCGATTCGTCCGCAAAGCGGGAGCAACGCTTGGGTTCTTGCCATCGTGGCGACCGTGTTGCTGCATGGTTTCCTGATAGGCGCGGGGTATTACCGACCTCACGACACACTGCTTGATCTGATCGCTCACGGCGGCCAAGTAGAGAACAATCCGCCTCCTTTGGAAGAGACGGTCGAAGTGACGCTGCCACCTGAGCAAGCCGTTCCCGAACCGCCGCCCGAAGCCGCGCCGGAGTTCATCAAACCAGTGGAGGCTCCAAAAGTTGCAGAGGTTCCCAAACCCGTTTCCACACCTGCTCCTACGCCGGAGCCGCTCGCCACGCCGAAACCGACGCCCGCAGCGGTGGTTCAAGCGACGCCGCACCGAACGCCAGTGGTCCATAAGCCAACTACGGTTGCATCCAAGCCCAAGCCGATTAATCCCTCAGTGGGGACAGGTACTGGCGATCCGAATTTTGCACCATCGAGCCTCGTGGTTGGCAATAAGGATTTCCCCAAGCCGCCCTATCCCACCGAAGCGAGAATGCGCCATTATCAGGGCGTTGTCGTGTTGGCGATCCGCATCGCCAATGGTGAGGTTGCGGATGTTTCCATCCAAAGCTCTTCTGGCTACGGAATCTTGGATGAAGCAGCCTCTCATTGGGTGCAAATGCGGTGGAGGTTTCCCAAAAACCTCACGCGAAGCCTCAGCCAACGGGTAACCTTTGCCCTCACATCATAAAACGGGATTATAGTTCTACTTGTTGTTACCAGGCTGGTAATAGATCAGGTCATCAATCTCATAACCTCCTGAAGCATGGATGGAAGCGAGTTTTAGTTTGCATCACTGCCGATTACTTTTCCTCTCCCCATAATAGGGAAAAAATCAGGGCGGTGAGCAGGGCTCCGGAGATTGGGGTGCTGAGGTAGATCCAGAGGTGTTCGAGATATGGCCCGACTTAAGAGATCTTTGATGTTCATGTTGTTATCAACGCTGGGTTGGCGCGAGGGATCATGCGCTTGTTGCAGAAAGAGTGATTCCCCGATTGAGTCCTGCGGCATAGGCTTCAAAGACGAGCCGGATCTGATCGCGCACGCGGCGGAACTCGGCCAGAATTTCTTCTTCGCTCCCGGTGGCGTGGGCCGGATCGTCAAAACCCCAGTGAAAGCGGTTCACTTGTCCGGGGAACATCGGGCAGACCTGATCGGCATTCCCGCAGACGGTGATGACGGTATCGACGGGGCGGCTGAGGAATTCCTCAAGATGCTTGGAGTGATGGCCGGATATGTCGATACCGATCTCCTTCATGACCTCGATGGACTTCGGATGGACATACCCGGCAGGCTTCGAGCCGGCGCTGGCAACTTCGATCAAATCGGCGGCGGCAGCGCGGAGGATGCCTTCGGCCAGGTGACTGCGGCAGGAGTTGCCAGTGCAAAGAATGAGGATAAGTGGTTTGGTGGACATATGGGTGAAGGGAATTGGGAATGAGTCATGAAGCGCTTAAGCGTTGGACTTCTCGTACCATGTGCGGCTTGAGGTGCAGATGCGGCAGACCGAAAGCATCACGGGTACTTCCACAAGCACGCCGACAACAGTCGCCAGGGCGGCAGGGGAAGTCGCGCCGAAGAGAGTGATGGCCACAGCCACAGCGAGTTCAAAGAAATTACTGGCCCCGATCAGGGCTCCGGGCGTGGCGATGTTGTGCTTCACGCCGAAGAAGCACATCAAGCCGTAGGCGAGGCCTGAGTTGAAGTAGACCTGAATCAGGATCGGGACGGCCAGCACGAGCACGGAGGTCCAATGGGTGAGTAGGTTCTCCGCTTGAAAGGCAAAGATGAGCACAAGCATCGCCAGGAGAGCAAAGATGGTGACGGGGCGGAACTTTGGCAGAAACGCACGCTCAAACCACACAATCCCCTGAAAGCGTAGGAGCAGGGATCGGCTGATCCACCCGGCAGCGAGCGGGATGACGATGAAAACCAGAACCGAGATCAAAAGTACTTCGCTCGGGATGATCACTCCGCTCACGCCGACCAAAAACATGACAATCGGGGCAAAAGCGAAGACCATGATGAGATCATTGATCGCCACCTGGGCCAGAGTGTAGGGAGCGTCACCATCTGTGAGATAGCTCCAGACAAAGACCATCGCGGTGCAGGGTGCCGCCGCGAGGATGATGAGGCCAGCGACATAGTTTCTTGCCGTTTCGGGATCGATCCAATGCAGCCAATGTGAGAAAAGGGTCTGGATGAAAAACCAGCCGAGCAGCGCCATGCTGAAGGGCTTTACCAGCCAGTTGACGAAAAGGGTGATGAAGAGCCCCTTCGGCTTGGCAAAAACTCCCCGGATGCCGCCGAAGTCGATCTTCAGCATCATCGGGTAGATCATGAGCCAGATGAGGAGCGCGATGGCGATGTTGACATGGGAACTGCTGCCAAACTCCAAGTGGCTCACCCGAGTCGTCAGGGCTGGAAAAAGTTTCCCTGCGGTGACGCCCACAACCATGCAGGCGAGCACCCAGAGGGAAAGATAGCGCTCGAAAAAATCGAGCCGTTTCGTAGTCGGTGATCTCATGAGTGGAAGAAATCAGCAGCAGCCTCCCGCGCCGCAGCCGCAGGAGCCACCGGGCTCTTCTTTCTTAATGAGTTCCTTTCCTCCGAGAAGGACTCGTTTAATCGTTTCGCCTGTTTCGGGATGACGGGTCAGAGGAGCATCCTGTTCGTTCTGCTCGATCTCGTAGTGCTTCGCTTCGGCGCAGCAGCTTTCAGGAATGGTTTCGTAGATGTAGGTAGGCATGGTGGGTGTAGTGGTAGATGGGAGCTTGGAGTTGGAAGTTGGGTGCCAGCAGCTAAATCAAAGCTTCCAACTTCCAGTTGGTGTTGGTTGATGGAGAAGGTTCATGAGGGCGCTTGATCCTGTGGGTTCCACTGACTGCCAGTGGAGGAGATAGGCTTGTGAAGCAAGGGAGTCGGTTACTTCCCTGAGGTAGGGGATCTCATGGTGCGCCCGCTCTTTCAGCAGGGGATTTGCCGTGAAGAGCCCGCAGAAGCTTTGATTCACAATCCATGCAAAGGGTTTGATTTCTGCACGACGCAAATCCTGCTGTAAGGCGGCAGCTTCATGAACGGGTGTCGCTTCGGGAAGTGTCACCAGGAGTACCCGCGTGTAGTTCGGGTCTCGCAATCGGGGAAGTAGCTCGCGAACTGCCTCGGGGATGCTCTCACGGGCCTGGCGGCCCAGCTCCCGATGATACGATTCCGTGGCATCGAGCAAGAGGAGGGTATGACCCGTCGGTGCCGTATCAAGGATGACAAAGGAATCCTGAGCCTCGGCTACGGTTCTGGCAAAAGCGCGGAAAACCGCGATCTCTTCGGTACATGGGGAGCGCAGATCTTCTTCGAGAAGAGCAAGACTCTCGGCATCCAGATTGTGACTCTGCGTTTCCAGCACTTCTCGCACATAGGATTCTGTCTCCTTGGCGGGATCAATCCTGCTGACGGTAAGATTCTGTATCTCGGCGCCCAAGGTTTCGACAACATGAGCTGCCGGATCGGTTGTGGAGAGATGCACCTGATGGCCTCGCCCGGCCAATTCGACGGCAAGGGCCGCAGCCAGAGTGGTCTTGCCAACGCCTCCCTTGCCCATCGTCATGATGACTCCCCTGCCAGGTTCTTCGAGTTGTTTAAGAAGGCTTTCGATGGATTGGAATTCAGGATGCTGTGCTGCAAGAGAATCCATTGCGTGTGGAGGCTGATTTACTTTGCCAGAAATCACACTTCTGAGGGCATCTAGTCCCAGGAGATTATTGGGACGCAGCGCCACCTCATAGACTGGTAAGCTGCCGAGGAAATCATGGAACTGGCTGATCGCTTTGATCCCGCGCAGCTCCAGGGCATCGGCAAGCGCATCACCAGGCTCCGATGCCGTGAAGAGTCCATTGAGGACGAGGCATGTATTAGTCACGCCGAGCACGGCAAGTTCCTTGCAAGTTCGCTCAGCTTCCCGAAGAGGAGGGATCTGGGGACGACTCACGAGAACAAGCCGTGTCCGCGCAGCATCTGCCAGAGCGTCTAAGGCTCCCTGATAGACAGAACGCTGTTGATCCAATCCTGCCAGCGGCCCCAGACAGGAAGTGCCGGAGGTATTGGTTTGAAAAAATCCCGTCCAGGCTTTGGGCAGCGTCAGTAAACGCAAGGTGTGACCGGTGGGTGCCGTGTCAAAGATCACATGATCAAAATCAGCGGTGCTCGATTCCTCGCCGATCAATCGGGCAAACTCATCAAAAGCCGCAATCTCCATTGTGCAGGCACCGGAGAGTTGCTCCTCCATGCTTCGGAGGGCTGCTTCTGGAAGGATGCCCCGCATCGGGCCGACAATCTTTTCCCGGTAAGCGCTAGCTGCCACCTCGGGATCGATGTTGAGAGCAAAGAGATTGGGGAGACCGGCAACTGCCGATGCCTGACTCGTGAGGGCGACGCCTAAGACCTCATCCAAATTCGAGGCGGGATCGGTGCTCACCAGCAGAACCTTCTTCCCTCGATCTGACAGGGCAATGGCTGTGGCACAGGCGAGGGAGGTCTTCCCAACCCCTCCTTTTCCCGTGAAGAAGAGGAAGCGTGTTGCCCGATCAATCAGATTGGAAATCGGAAGGTTCATGACATGGATGGGTGGGCTTGCTGATGAGCAAGCAGCCACTCGTTGCGCTTCTCGTGATCGGGATAGGAACCCTTGAGGGTTAGTTCGCCATCGATGAAAAAAAGGGGCAAGACTTCGACGCCTTCGCTTTGAAGGAGCACCTTTACCTGATGGTTCTGCACAAAGGCCAGTGGCTGCTGGGAGAGATTATAGCGCTCCACCGTGACGCCTTGTTCTTTGAGCTGATGCAGAAACCCGGCGACCTGTGGCAGGAGAGGATCAATATCGGGGCCGCAGACTCCCGTGGAGCAGCACATCGCCGGATCGTAAACTTGGAGGGATTTCATTGTTGGAATGACTCCGATTGCTGAGGGAGTGTAATTTTCTCTTTCTCGCCGATTTCCTTGGTGGCCAGTTCAAGCCGAAGCTCATCCAGCTTTTCAAAGGGTAACGAGGTCAGCAATTCGAGGCGTCGTTTAATCTGCTGGGCGACTTCGAAAAAGAGGTGAGATGTGGCCTTTTCGTCACCGGCGAAGGCGGCCGGGTCGGGAGAGCTCCAGTGCGCCAGGATCGGCTTTCCCGGATAGACGGGGCAGGTTTCCTTGGCCGAGTCGCACAGGGTGATGACGAAATCGAATTCGACATCCTGGAATTCCTCCCATGATTTACTTCGAGCATCGGAAACATCGAGACGGAATTCCTCTCGCAGCAGCTTCAGAACCATCGGATGGGGAGCCGGTTTGGGATTAGATCCTGCGCTGTAAACCTCGAAGCGCACGGGGTCAATTTTCCTGAGAAGAAATTCGGCAAGGATACTACGAGCAGAATTTCCGGTGCAGAGGAAGAGGATTTTAAAACGGCGTTTGTTCGGATTCATGGGGAGTTGCCCTCGTTAGCTGGCCTTCCGGCACGCGCAGTCGGCTGTTTCTTTGCTGGCAGAGATGAGATCGATGCAGCGGAAGAACTCGCCAAAGCAGGGGCAGGCAATCTGGTAGTAAACGCAGACGCCTCGTTTCTCACAGATGAGCAAGCCCGCCTTCTTCATCACGGCAAGATGCTTGGAAAGGGTGGTGACATCGCACCCTGCCAGCTTGGTCAATTCATTCACGCATTGTTCGCCATGCGTAAGGCGTTCCATGATGAGCAGGCGCGTGGGATGGGCCATCGCCTTCACGACGGTGGAGCGATCGGCGGCGTTTTTTTTAAGCGCGCTGAGTGGCGGTGTCATATTTGGCAAATTCGCCAAATAAAGAGCCGGTGTCAAGGGAAGCCTGCATTTTCATGAAACTCGCTCTGCTGACTGCTCGTTGGGAAAGAACCCGTGATGAGCATCCGCCTCCCGGCAGAGGGAGGCGTAAAGACCCTGCTCGTCGAGGAGTGTCTCATGAGTCCCGCGTTCCACGATGCATCCGCGCTCCATGACAAGAATCTGGGTCGCGTGACGAACGGTGGAGAGTCGGTGAGCGATGACAAAACTGGTGCGTCCAGCCAGGAGGTGCTGCAACGCCTCCTGAATCAATCGCTCGGTGGTGTTATCGACGCTTGCGGTCGCCTCATCAAGGACAAGAATCGGCGGATTCTTGAGCAGGGCCCGGGCGATGGAGAGGCGCTGTTTTTCGCCCACGCTGAGTTTCACACCCCGTTCGCCGAGCTGGCTGTGGAGTCCCTTAGGCAGACGGCGCACGAAGATTTCGGCATTGGCTGCGGCTAGGGCTCTCCACATTTCCTCTTCCGTGGCGTCGGGTTTGCCGATGAGGAGATTGTCCGCAGCCGTGCCGTTGAAAAGAAAGCTTTCCTGTGTGACCATCGCCACGGATTGCCGGAGCTGCTGCAACGGGATCTCCCGGATCGAATGACCGTCGATAAGAATTTCTCCCGAGGAAAGTTCGTAAAAACGGCTTAGGAGATGAACCAGCGAGGTCTTTCCTGCACCGGTCGGACCAACCAGAGCGATCATTTCTCCGGGGCGTGCATGAAGGGTGATTCCATGCAGGACAGGCATCTCGTTTTGATACTGAAAATCGACGCCCTCGTAACGGACATCACCCTGGAGCGAAGCGTGAGTGATCGTTGCCGCAGTGAGCGTGCCATAGCCCGGTTCGGCAAGAGCATCTAAAATCGAAAAGACACGCTCGCTCGCAGCGCGTCCTGCCTGCAAAAGCTGATTCAGGGAATGAAGCCGTCCGATCGGCTCGTAGAGATAGCGGGCAAGGAGGAGGAAGGCGGTTAGAACGCCGATATCCATCGACCCGTGCAGAACTCGCAGGCCGCCGACGAAAAGAATCGCCACCATACCGACATTGCCCAGGAAGTTCATCGAGGGGCTGTAGAGCGCCCAGGCCCGCATGACGACAAGGGTGGCTTGGCGCAAGGTCTCGCTGGCTGTGTTGAAGCGCGCGAGTTCCCTCTCCTCGCTGGTATAGGTCTTGATCTGGCGGATGCCGTCGAGATTGTCGTGAAGGAGTGAGTTGAGAGACGAGGTCGCCTTGCGTGCCACCCGGTAGCGTTTGCCTGCGGTCACGGTGTAGGCAAGAGCGCCAAGGGCCAGAAAAGGAACGGGGGCGAGCGCGGTCAGTGTGAGCGCGCTGCTGTAGTGGGTCATCATCGCAATCACGATTGCGATCTGAAGGAGGGCAATGGTCCCCTGTTCAATCCCGTCAATGAGTACCCGCTCCACACTCGTCACATCCTCCACAAGCCGGGTCATGATGTCGCCTGTCGCGCGATTGTCGAACCAGTGCAGGGGCAGCATCTGGATGCGGCCATAGAGATCGCTGCGAAGGTCAAAGATGACTCGCTGTTCAAAATGGTTGTTGATCAGGATGCGGAAGCAGTTGAGCGCATCCTGGGCAAAGAAGGCCGCGAGGCCGGTGAGGATCAGAGGAAGGAAGCGCTCGGGGTGAGGAGCGCGCAGGACTTGATCAACGATCTGTTGGGTGATGGCGGGAAAGACCACAACTGTCACTGTGCCTCCGATGGCGCAGAGCATTGTCGCAAGGGCCATCCAAGGATAACGGGCAGTGTAAGCAAAGACACGCAGGAGAACTCGCATCGTCCTAGCAGCCTGTCGGACTTAGAGCGGACAGGCGAGAAATCATTGACTGGCGAATACATAGCCGTGGGTACGGCTTGGATAGACTGTGCAGCAGCACAGCCCGAAGATGGCGAGCCGGGTGGAGCGAGCGAGTCAAAGGTGATTGGACTGCGAAGCAGCCCCAAAGGGGAGAGTGGCTCGGGAACATCGAGCTCTGGGAAGTGCGATGTAGCCTGCGAAACAGCCTAAAAGGGAAGGGACTCGGGAGAGGACGAGGCAAAAGCCTGAGTTCAAAACTCGAGAAGTTCATCGATGATGGCCGAAAGCCAGGCTCGGATAAATTCAGGGGGAAAAGGCTGACATGGCAACCAGTTTGCGGCGAATCACACGGATGGCATGGGTAAAAGATAATCGATCGGGGTCGATGTTTTATCGCAGGGCTGCCTCATTCATCAGGGAACGAACCGCACGGTGCGACGGGTCTTGCGTAGAATTCAGAGATCCATGCAGGGACAAAAAAAGCCCCGCTGGTTACAGCGGGGCTTTTCGTGAAGGGTTTTTAAACTCTCTTAGAAGGAGAGGCCGACGCTGGCGCCGCCCCAGACCGTGCTAGGAGCAGTCTGGACAAGGTTTGCACCCTGATAGGAGTAGGCGACATATCCGGTGAGAGAGATGATCTTGGTGATCTGCCAGGTCACAGGGGCCGTGATCTGCACATTGTTGGCACCTGAGTAAGGCTTGTTCATCGTGTTGTCATTATAGGCAAACGAGAAGTTGTACTGAAGGTTCGGGTTGAAGGTGATGGAACCATCCGACTTGAGGAAGTTCAGAGGAACCGAAGCCGTCAGCGAAGGGCTCAGGAAGCTCGATCCGGCATTAACACTACCGTAGGTGTAATTGTTCACGGTTCCGAGCTCATAGTAGTAAGCCAGAGCAGGAGTCCAGGTGACAATTCCAGTCTTGTAGGTGTAGGCCACATTGGCACCGATTTCATTCTGTACACCTGTTCCGCCAGGGTGATTGGCACCAGGCTGATTGTAGTAGGTGTAGAGCAGGTAAGAGGCACCGAGGGTCCAGTTGCCGATAGCGTGCGTGTAGTTTACAGGAACATCAAGCTCGCGGTAGTTCTGGAGACCATTGTTAAGGGTCTTGCCGACGGCTGTGGCAAACCAGATGGGCACCGAGAGGGTGTCATTGGCAGTGATGTGCCAGATGGGGTTGAAGGTCGTGGAGAGCACACCAGCATTGGGAAGCACATTGACGCCGCGGAACATATAGCGGCTGTCATAGTTTTCGCTCACATTGAGATTGAAGAGAGGGCTTGCAGGAGTTGCAACAACTGGTGCCTTCACATCTTTGCCAACTGCATTAGTGT
>Ga0302320_10001488_pt1 | contig 56463 bp, 57 predicted proteins | sample Bog_T0_3_FD_202130 | JGI IMG/M metagenome (GOLD analysis project Ga0302320, IMG submission 202130) | Peat permafrost microbial communities from Stordalen Mire near Abisko, Sweden - Bog_T0_3 | ecosystem: Environmental > Terrestrial > Soil > Wetlands > Peat | place: Sweden: Abisko, Stordalen Mire...
AGGCATTGTCCAGCAGGGCCTGCGCGCCCTAAAAGCCTCGCCCGCGTCGAAGAAGCTGGTCCTCATCGCCGACGTCTGCCTCTGCGAGTACACCAGCCACGGCCATTGCGGCAAAATCATCGAAACCCCCGACGGCTGGACCGTGGACAACGACCACTCTCTTGACCTACTCGCCCGCACCGCCGTCAGCCAGGCCAAAGCCGGAGCTGATGTCGTCGCCCCCAGCGACATGATGGACGGCCGCGTCGCTGCCATCCGCCGCGCCCTCGACGCCGCCGGCTGCATGGACACGCCCATCCTCAGCTACGCCTCCAAGTTCGCCTCCGCCTTCTACGGACCCTTCCGCGAAGCTGCCGACTCCGCTCCGCAATTCGGCGACCGCCGCTCCTATCAGATGGACGGCGCAAACCTCCGCGAAGCCCTGCGCGAAATCTCCCTCGACCTCGAAGAAGGCGCGGACATGATCCTCATGAAGCCCGCCATGCCCTACCTCGATGTGATCCGCGCCGCTCGCGAGCTGACCGGCGTCCCCATCGGCGCTTATCAGGTCTCCGGCGAGTACTCCATGCTCCAGGCCGCCTTCGCCAAAGGCTGGCTCGACCAAAACCGCGCCATCCTCGAATCGCTCGTCAGCATCCGCCGCGCCGGCGCGGACTTCATCGTCACCTACTTCGCCAAAGACGCCGCCAAGCTGCTCGGCTGAGCGACGGAAACGGGGTAATGGACGTATAATTCTGCCATGCTGAAACGCATTTATATCGACAACTTTCGCTGCTTCGTCAACTTCGAGTACAAACCGGAGCGGAAACAGCTGCTGCTCGGTCCCAACGGGAGTGGGAAATCGTCGCTGCTGGACGCGATTTTGTTTGTGAAATGGTTTATTGAGGGTGGCGAAAGCCGTTTTACTCAGTCGACGCGAACGCGCTGGCAAGGCCGCCCTTTTCAGATCGTTGAAATCGAAGCCCTCCTGGATGAGAAGACATTTGAATACCGGCTGGAAATCCGGTATGCGCCAGAGTCACAGCTCCCTTCTATCAGCGTGGAAAGACTTACCGTCTCTGGTTCACCCGTTTTCGAATTTGCTAACGGCAAGATTCACTTCTTTCCCAACGAGGGTACGCAGGCAACGGCACTTCCATGGGAGTCGAAGCAATCAGCACTGCTTCTGGCGCAATTTAGCAACTTGTATGTTGGCCGTTTTGTTGCATGGATAAAAACTTTACACTGCTTTCAAATTGATCCGTACCCTGGCGAAATGGATGAGACTGCGGACGGCGAAGATGAGATGCCAGAATATGATCTCTCAAACTTCGCACCTTGGTATCGCCATTTGCTACAGGTTGAACCGGAAAACAATACTCGCTTTCTCAGCGCTCTGAAAGACACACTGACCGGCTTTCAATCATTACGTTTCTCTGCTATCGATGATGGCGTGAGAAAATTAAGGGCACAATTTGATGCACCGAAGAAAGAAGGTGTGCCTTATTCCATTGCGGAACTTTCCGAAGGGCAGCGAATGTTGCTTGGCCTCTATATGGTTCTTCATTTCGTTATAGCGAAAGGTCAGACTGTCATCCTTGACGAGCCGGATAATTTTATCTCTTTGCGCGAGATTCAGCCGTGGTTGTTGGCCGCTGAGGAAGCCGTCGAGAACAGCAAGGGACAACTGATTCTTATATCTCATCATCCAGAGATATTGAATCAGTGGTCACAGGAATATGGCTTGCGCTTCTACCGGGAGGAGAACGGCCATGTACGGACAGAGAAGTTCAAGACTGATCCGGAGGGCCTTCTACAGCCGTCTGAGTTGATTGCGCGGGGATGGGAGAATGAGTAACCCGTCTTTTATCTACGTTCTGGCGGAAGATCAATGTCAGAGGCAATTCATTTACAGATTTCTGGCTAAAGCTGGGTTTAATTCGCGCCAGATGACAATAGAAATGTCGCCGTCTGGCCAAGGAAGCGCGGAACTTTGGGTACGCAAGAACTTCGCGCGGCAAGCGAGAATCTGCAGAGCAAGAAATGCACGGGCCTCGACAGGCATGTTCGTCCTCTTGGATGCAGACAATAGGTCCGTGCAAGAGCACTTACGCGAACTGGATGCCGCGTTGATAGCCGAAGATCAGCCAAAATTCAATTCGACTACGGACAAGATAGCAAGACTTATTCCAAAATGGAGCATCGAAACCTGGATTCTGTTTCTGATCTCAAATGGAGTACACATGCCTCCGTTGAGTGAAGACGAACCCTATAAAAACTCGAAGGCGGAAGAAGAATGGTCGGAGTTGATTCCCGGAGCTTCTGAAACATTCTTTGCCTGGACAAGAGCCGCTGCGAAAATCCCAAATAATCTGCTCAATTCACTTCAACTCGCGCTACAAGAAATTCCCAGAGCCCTGCCCAAAGGAAAATAATCCCTGGCGGGTGGTCCGCATCTGACCATCCTGATGCCGGGGCTCATCCTTCGCGCATTTTGCGAAGGGTCGGGAATCCAAGAACCCGAGGCGAGCGAAAGGCGAGCGTTTGGCCCCACCGCAGGCGGCTTGGCAAAGATTGCTAATCGTGCTACGCTTGCTTCCAGTTCCGTTCTCCAAATGGAGATCGAGGAGAAGCACCATGCCGACTCGCAATGTGAATCTGACCCAGGAACTCGACAGCTTTGTTCTGGCGCGGGTGGAATCCGGGCGTTTTGAGAACGCCAGTGAAGTGGTGCGCGCCGCGCTGCGGACCCTGGAGCGTGAGGAGCGCGCCTTCGAGGCCAAGCTGGAAGCCCTGCGAGCGGCCATCGACGAGGGCGACGCCAGCGGCGTTGCCGAGGGCGATGTCTTTCAGCAGGTGCGTGAGGCGCTCCATCTGGCAGCGAACCACAGTTAGTCATGGCCACGGTAAGGTTCTCCCGCAGCGCCAAAGCCGACTTGCTGAGCATCGGCGCATACACCCTTCAAACCTGGGGCGCCGCTCAAGCAGAGCGATACCTCGATGGCATGGAACAATGTGCGAAGATGCTGGCCGGCAATCCCTTGCTCGGTCGCCCTTGCTGCTGGATTCGTCCGGGCCTGCGCCGATTTGAAAAGGAGCGTCATGTGGTGTTTTACAGGCGGTTGGAGGATGGCATTATTGTTTCCCGCATTTTGCATCAAAGCATGCTTCCAGAACTACAGTATTTTGAGGATGCGGACCAGCACGTTTGAGAGACGGGATGTTGTGCTGGCCGCATAGTCTCGGCGATTTCATGCGCTGGGCAGGACCGATCAGGATCGATGGTTGCATGTGACCTACACCGAGCGAGCCAATGGAACGCTCATTCGTCCCATCTCGGCGCGGGTGATGAGCCGGAAGGAGAGAGCAGTTTATGAGCAGGCAGTTAAAGCCCATTCCTGAGTTCAAGAGCGAAGCCGAGGAGCGCGCCTTCTGGGAGTCGCCCAAAAACGACAGTACGGAGTATGTCGATTGGAGCAAGGCCAAGCTGGTGACCTTTCCCAAGCTGCGCCCCTCCACCGAGACGATCTCGCTGCGCATGCCCGAGGATGTTCTGAACACCATCCGCAGCCACGCGCGCCGACTGGATGTGCCCTACCAGTCGCTGATCAAACTCTGGTGCGCCGAGAAAGTCGCCGAGTTGATTCACTCTCCACGAACGGCCCAAAGCGGAAGCAAATAGCCGGGCGCCCCATCCTTGTGTGAACTACGATCTTCGCGCCGCAGGCAGTTGGCCCCACCGCGGATGACTATGGATGCCGCGTGATCGCAACGACGGTGATCACCGCCGTTCTTTTCCTGCCTTTGATTTCATCGGGACCATAATGCCAGAAGATGCGGCATGCGCCGGGAGTGTCGTTTTGCGCGTACGCCTCGAAGATTTTCTCGCCGTTCGCGCCCGCGAGCGACGTGAACTCATGTGTGCGCAGACCGGGATGGCGCGGGTCGATTTCGAGGAAGCCGAGAGCCTTGCGCACCTGCGCGAGGAGTGCCGCCGTGGACTGCGAATCCTCCAGCGCCGTCAACTGCGCATCTGCCGTGGGCGTGAATCTGAGCTTCCGATTCATAAATAGGTCTTGGGATTATTATTTGGCGTGTTTGGCAAACGAACCGCGATAAACGCTCTTCCCTTCCGCCGATTCCCTCAAGCCTTGCTTCACGCTGGCCAGCGCCGTCGGGTTCTCATAGAGCCACGCCTCCGAAACCGGAATGGTCCTGACCGGGTCAAGAATGAGTTGGCCGAGAGGATTGCGATAGATGTTGTAGGCTGTGGCATCGCTGAGAGCCGCTCCCAGTGACAGCCGCTTCTTCGCATCGGGCTGCGCGAACTCGGTGACCAACTGAAAATCGGTATCTTTGATGACTGCTAAAGTCGCCATAGTGGGAGATTAGCATAAGTGGGAGTATAATTCAAGTGGGCTTTGCCCACCTGAATCAAACGGCCCTTATTGATCCGGCCCATAAATACAAGCATCGTGCCCCATCCTTCGCGTACTTTGCGACGGCGGGAAACCGAGACCTTTCGCTCTCCGCGCCGCAGGCCGTACGCCCGGACGGCAAGTCCCCCACCGCAGGTGGCCACAGGTGCTTGCAGATTATTTCCATCCAGCGGCGCACAATGGAAGCAGTCGCAAACCCGAGGCCCTTTATGACCACCGTCCAAACTCCAGCGCGCACAATCCTACTCCCATTTTCCTGGTCCCCGGTCCCGTTTTTCTGCTCCATTTTCTCCGTTTCTTCTCCTAAATTCGGCTTACCCCCCACCCCCCTTGCCTGTGGAAATCTTTTTTCGACCATTTTATTTCTTGTAACTTGCAAGAAATCAATAACTTGCATTTTTGACCTGTTAACGAATCAGTAACTGCAAACCCCTGATTTTGCCCCATTTTTGGCCAAAAAACGCCCATTTAACTCCCAAAAAGCCTCATTTTCGCGCTTTTTGAAAGACTCACTCCAAGGAGTGGCCAACTACCCCTTAATAAACGCCAGCAGGTCCGCGTTGACCTGGTTCTTGAGGGTCGAGCACAGCCCGTGCGGCGCGCCCGGATAGACTTTCAGCGTCGATCCCTTCACCAGCGCAGCCGTCAGCAATGCTGAATTGTTGATGGGCACAATCTGGTCGTCGTCGCCATGCAGGATCAGCGTCGGCACGTCGATCTTCTTCAAGTCTTCGGTAAAGTCGGTCTCCGAGAACGCCTTGATGCAGTCCAGCACGCCCTTGAATCCCGCCGTCATCCCTTGCAGCCAGAACGAGTCCTTCAGTCCTTGCGAAACTGTCGAGCCTACCCGGTTGGCCCCATAGAACGGCACCGTCAAGTCCTTGAAGAACTGCGAACGGTCGGCCAGAACGCCGGCGCGAATATCGTCGAAAATTTTTATCGGCAATCCGCCGGGATTCCCTGCTTTACTGAGCATCAATGGCGTTACAGAGCCGATGAGCACCACCTTGGCTACGCGACGGGTTCCGTACCGGCCGATATAGCGCGCCACCTCGCCCCCGCCGGTCGAGTGCCCCACGTGAACCGCTTTCTTCAACCCCAGCGCCTTGGACAGCGCCGCCAGATCATCGGCGTAGGTGTCCATATCGTTGCCGTTCCAGGGCTGGCTTGACCGTCCATTGCCGCGCCGGTCATGCGCAATCGTGCGGTATCCGTGCGATGCCAAAAACACCATCTGGTCTTCCCAGGCATCCGCATCCAGAGGCCAGCCGTGACTGAAGACCACGGGCTGACCCGCTCCCCAGTCCTTGAAATAGATTTGCGTTCCGTCTTTCGTCTTAATTGTAGGCATTGGAATCTCTCCTCTTTCAGTTCGCGTTGGGTTCAGTTCGCGTTGCGTTGGGGGAATCTTGATTGCCGTCGTTGAAGTTGAATCGCTCTTCGGTCCAGAACATATTGAATAGGGCAGCCAGCCGTTCCGTCTGAGCATTCTTGTCCATCGTCTGGGGTGCGCATCAAGGCACCGAGTTGTGACCGGTGGCGGATGTATGCTCTCCTAGAGCTAACCTCCATGCTCAAGCGACTCGAAACCTACTTTGAATTCAAGCGCCTGGGAACCAACTGGCGCACCGAGATTCTGGCCGGCGTCACCACCTTCCTGACCATGGCCTACATCGTGCTGGTCAACCCGGCCATCCTGGCTGCCGCCGGAATGCCGCTGGCCGCCGTCACCGCCGCCACCTGCCTCTCCGCTGGTTTCGCCTCCATCATGATGGGCATAGTGGCGCGCTACCCCATCGCCCTGGCCCCCGGCATGGGCCTCAACGCCTACTTCGCCTACGCCGTCTGCATCCGCCTCCACATCCCCTGGCAGACCGCTCTGGGCGCGGTCTTTCTCTCCGGGCTCCTCTTTCTCGCGTTCACCGCCGCCGGCATCCGCCAGATGATTCTGCGCGCCATTCCCCACGAGCTCTACGCCGCCGTGGCCAGCGGCATCGGCCTCTTCATCGCCCTCATCGGCTTTCAAAAAGCCGGCCTGGTCGTCGCCGACCCCAACACCCTGCTCAACCTGGGCAGCATCCGCAACCCCACCGCCGCCCTCGCTCTTCTCGGCCTGCTCCTGATGGTGGCTCTGGACGTCAGAAAAATCCGCGGCGCAATCCTCATCGGCGTCCTCTCCATCACCGCCCTCGCCTGGGCGCTCGGCCTCGCCCACTGGACACCCGCCCCCGGAGGCTTTTCCAGCCTGGCCTCGACCGCCTTCCAGCTCGACATTCGCGGCGCACTCAACAAAGGCCTGCTGGAAATCGTATTCGTCTTCTTTTTCGTGGACCTCTTCGACAACCTCGGCACACTCGTCGCCGTCACCAAGCGCGCCGGCCTCATCAAGCCCGACTACTCCATCCCCCGCCTGAATCGCATCCTCTTCACCGACGCCACGGCCACCGTCTTCGGCTCGTTGACCGGAACCTCAACGGTGACCAGCTACGTCGAATCCACCGCCGGCGTGGCTGCCGGAGGACGAAGCGGCGTCACCGCCATCGTCACCGGACTGCTTTTTCTCGCCGCCATCGGCGCGGCTCCGTTCGTGAGTATCGTCCCCCCCGCCGCCACTGCCCCGGCACTCATCCTGGTCGGCTCCATGATGCTTTCCACCATCAGCGAAATTCGCTGGCGCGAGCCGCTGATTGCCGTCCCCGCGTTTCTCACGCTGGTGCTGATTCCGTTTACATTTTCCATCGCCAACGGCCTCGGCTTCGGGGTCATCAGTTGGGCCGCGCTGCACCTGGCTGCCGGCAAAATCCGCAAGAAGGACTGGCTGCTCTACCTGCTCGCCGCCCTCTTTCTCTTTCGCTTCATCTATCTGGGTGCAAGCTGAGCCGCTAGGCGTTGACGAATACAAACTGCGCTATACTCGTTGCCAGTACAAATCACGGACTCACCCATGCATTTTTTGCAGAATTTTCTCGACAATACGACCGCGCAAGCCATTGTTCTAGCCTTTGTCGGCTATCTGGCCACTGCCTGGAGCGCCAAAATGCTGGCTCGCCGCAAGGACAAGCTGGAGCACGTGAACCGCCGCCTGAACGAGTTCTACGGCCCGCTCTACGTCGCTTCTCAGGCCGGCAATATCGCCTACCGCTCGCTGCTCAAAAAGCAAGGCAAGACGCAGAGCTTTCCCATCCTCGACAGCGAGATGAAGGAGTGGGTGTTGTGGATGACCACCATCTTCATGCCCCTCAACGATGTCCGCGAAAAAATCATCATCGAGAAGGCCTACCTTATCGTCGAGGAGCAAATGCCGCAGTGCCTGCTGGATTTTGTCACCCACGTGGTGGGTTATAAGGCGGTGCTTTCCAAGTGGGCCGAGAAAGACTACTCCGAGCGCCGCTCCACCATCGGCTGGCCCCCGGAATTCGATAGCTATGTAGCACGCTCCTACGCCGCACTCAAGGCCCAGCAGACCCACCTGCTCCATGGCCCGCTCTGGAGGCTCTGGAAGCGCATCAGCCATCGTAAATATAGTTAGCTGGCGTTCGATACCAGCATCCTCCAACAGAAAATGGAAAGCCTGTCTGCTGCCGGAGAGGCGCAATGCAGGCTTCCAATTGGTGAATAGGCCCGTGGCCCTTTTATGTTACTTCAGGCCCACGCCGTACCAGTACGTGTAGGTGCCGGTGTTCTCAACCCAGGGAAGAGTGACGCTGTATTTGGAAAAGACCACCGAATTGCCCACGAACGTCACAAACACATCATGCTCAAAGGTGCCGGTCACCTTGTGGAAGGTAAACAATCCGTAGCATGGATCGGTCAGCTTGCCGTCGCTGCCGGTGCCGTACAAGTTACTTGAATTGGCCACCGGCGTCAGCAGGGCACTGATGATTGTGTTGTTATTGGAATCCGTGACTGTGATGTTGCCCAGGCTGTCGATCACAATCGTTGCCTGACCGGTCGAAGGCGTGCCCGTCTCCGTGCTCCCCGAGTTGTTGGCGTTGAGCTTCTCATAGAAGATGCCGTTGTAGGTTCCCGCCACCGAAGGGTCAAAGGCCGGGCTCGCTGCCTTCGGCAATCCGATGATCGATCCGTTCGGCGAATCCACAATAAAAAATCCCCCGGCCGTGCCAAAGATATAGTCCGTGCCTCCGCCCGCTCCGCCGACTGCTCCAGACATATACGTTCCCGAAGCATCCTCGACGAGCCCGCTGAAATCCATCGGGCCGCCGCCGAACGCGCCGCCCGTATCGGCGGGGTTGGTATTGCCGTAAGGCCAGTAATTCGTATTCGTCGCTGAGTTCGATCCAATGCTCACCGAACCGATTTCCAGCCCGCCGAACGAGGTGCGGAACGACATATAGTTGTAGCTTTTGTTAGAGAAAGTGCTCAGCGTTATCGGCCCGCTCTCCACTGCCGTAATCAGCGCCGGCGTGTTTTGGCTCGGCCCCGATTTGGCCGACTGAATCATCATCGCGTAGCCCGGCACCTCATAGGCAGAAATCAGGTTGCCGGTCGGATCGTTGATCGTATAACTTCCATTCGCGTTCACTGTATACGGAACCGTTCCGCTTTCTCCGTTGGAGAGATTCGAGTAAGTGATGGTCAGCGCGGTCGAGTTCACCGTGATGTTCAGAAAGTCGCCCACCGAAGCTGTTCCATGATAGGCGTGTGTGACAGCGGCAGGGGTCGCTGGTAACTGGTTTTGGCTTACACAACCGGAAATTCCAACCAGGATCAGAAAAGCAAATGCCGGGCGAAAATGCATTGAATCCTCCACAGGCAAAACTTTTCATGCCCACCTTTCCTCTATCGGCGCACCGTTATGCCTCGTGATTGTCGAGCGGCCGATTTGAGTCCTTCGTAACGTGACCTTCGATTCTGCATTAGAAGGAAGAACTATAAATTGCCCCCAAACGCAACAAAGCCCCGGCATCCACCGAGGCTTTGCTTTTCCACTTTCGTTTGGTAACTGGAGAACCACAAGAATGGGTCTCCAGTGTACCCGTCTACCCTTCGACCATCAACGCGGGGTTCAGCGAGTTCACCTGAGCCACCGCCTTGGTTAACCGCGCTTCCTGCGGCCGGCTTCCCTTGTACTCAACATGGGTGTAGATATGTTCAATTTTCGCTACGCGGTAGGCGCAGGGAATGAACTTCCCACCGTGATTGATTCCACGGCCAGGCAGGAGAACGATATCGCCCGGCTTGGGAAGCGTATGCAACGTCTCCAGCGGTACTAGGTTGACGCAGCTCCCATCCTCGGTCACGAACTCCAGGCAGTTCTTGCTGTGCAGCTTTCCCTCGCGCATTTCCTTCGCCTCTTGCCGTGCCCTCCACGATTGATAGAAGGCGGCAAGCATCGCGGGCAGTCCGAGCAGAAACCAGGCAAGGGTTGCGAAGAATGTTCCCAAAGGCGCAATGTGAATCCAGAACTCAAACATGATTTCTTCTCCCTCCTGATCAAGTCATTCCCAGACAAATCTCTTGGATTCTATTGTGTCTGACAGCCCCTGCAGAGACACCACTTACTATTTCAGTCCACGCCCGGCTTGCTCACCCTATAAAAAACAAAGCCCCTGCCGTAGCCGAGGCTTTGTTCTTTATGTCTTGCTCTTGAATCCCGTGAACCCTAACCGTTTAATAACTGACATAGGTTAGCTGTCAGCTGTTAGCTGCTTTCAGTACCTGTAATTCTCCGCCTTGTACGGCCCTTCCACTGGCACGCCCAGGTAATCCGCCTGCTTCGCGCTCAGCGTGGTCAGCTTCACGCCAATCTTTTCCAGATGCAGCCGAGCCACCTCTTCGTCCAATTTCTTTGGCAGCACATAAACGCCAACCTTATATGTGTCCTTGTTGGCCCACAGGTCAAGTTGCGCCAGCGTCTGATTGGCAAAGCTGTTGCTCATCACAAAGCTCGGATGCCCCGTCGCGCAGCCCAGATTCACCAGCCTTCCTTCGGCCAGCACAAAAATGCCGTGCCCGTCGGGGAATTTGTAGAAGTCCACCTGCGGCTTGATGTTGAGCTTCTTCACGCCCGGCTCCGCGTTGAGCGGATCCACCTGAATCTCGTTGTCGAAGTGGCCGATGTTGCAGACAATCGCCTGGTCCTTCATCCGCGTCATGTGTTCCAGCGTGATGATGTCCGTGTTGCCGGTACAGGTGACGTAGATGTCGCCGCGCCCCAGCGTGTCTTCCACCGTCGTCACCTCGAAGCCCTCCATCGCCGCCTGCAGCGCATTGATGGGGTCGATCTCCGTCACTATCACCCGCGCGCCCATGCCGCGCAGCGAGTGCGCCGAGCCCTTGCCCACATCGCCGTAGCCGCAGATGACTGCCACCTTCCCCGCCACCATCACGTCGGTGGCTCTCTTGATCCCGTCGGCCAGCGACTCCCTGCAGCCGTACAAATTATCGAACTTGCTCTTGGTCACCGAGTCGTTCACGTTGATCGCCGGCACCAGCAGCTTGCCCTGCTCCATCATCTTGTAGAGCCGATGCACGCCCGTCGTGGTCTCTTCCGAAACGCCGCGCCACTCCTTGGCAACCTTGTGCCAGTGTTGCGGATCTTCGGCATAAACCTTCTTGAGCAAATCCTTGATGACCTTCTCTTCGAGGTTTGAAGCCGCGCCGTTGACCCATTTGTCGCCCTCTTCCAACTCATAGCCCTTGTGGATCAGCAGGGTCACATCGCCGCCGTCGTCCACCACCAACTGTGGCCCCTTGCCGTCCTTGTGGCTCAGAGCCGCCAGAGTGCAATCCCAGTACTCCTCCAGCGACTCGCCCTTCCACGCAAAGACGGGAACGCCAGTCGCCGCAATCGCCGCCGCCGCATGGTCCTGCGTCGAGAAGATGTTACAGCTCGCCCAGCGCACTGTCGCGCCCAGGCTCGTCAGCGTCTCAATCAAGACTGCCGTCTGAATGGTCATGTGCAGCGAGCCGGTGATGCGCACGCCCGCCAGAGGCTTGGCGGCCGCGTGCTTGTTGCGAATCGACATCAGCCCCGGCATCTCCTGCTCGGCGATGCTGATCTCCTTGCGCCCCCAGTCGGCCAGCTTCAGGTCGGCTACCTTGTAATCCGTTGCGGTGGTTTCCTGCGTTGCAGTTGCCATATTCCCTCGCATAGGCCCGTCGTCCTCTCGACTACGGGCGATAAAATCGTATACTTCCTACTGCGTTAGGATACCATCCAGCATGTGGAGCTCCAGAATGAATCCAACGGTTGCCTCATCGGAAAGCGCGGGTGAGACGGCGCCAGTTGCCAAAATGGTCCAACTGTCCCGTGCCCGCCGCACCGCTATCCTGAAAGCTTTGGCCGATCCCCATCGGCTTGAGCTCCTGGAGCGCATCGCCGCATCCACTTGTCCCTTAGGCTGCGCGGAAGCCCTCTCCATCCTGGCTATCTCTCCCGCAACACTCTCCCACCACATCAAGGAACTGGAAGCCGCCGGCCTGGTTCACGTGGAGCGGGCAGGCAAGTTCATCCATCTGAGCCTGTGCACTGAAGTCTGGTCGGCCCTGGTCGGCAGCCTGGCCGCGCTTGGACAGCCCCGTTCTACTCGACGCTGAAGCGTGCAGCCGAAAGATTTCCACAATCGTTCTGAATCCATTCCCATGCTGCGTAATCAATTCGATAGTCGTCGAAATGTCAAAGCGATGACATTCCCCATACGGAGCGGAAATTATGAGCAGTCTTCAAGGTAAAGTCGCGCTGGTTACCGGCGCATCGAAGGGCATTGGCGCAGCCATCGCCCGTGAATTGGCCGCGCGCGGAGCGGCCGTTGCAGTCAACTACTCCAGCAGCAAGGCTGCCGCGGAAAAGCTCGTTGCTGAAATCAAAGCCGCCGGCGGCAAGGCCATCGCGGTCCAAGCCAATGTGGCCGATCCGGCCAGCATTGCGCCCCTGGTCGACGCCGTCGCCACCCAACTCGGCCCCATTGACGTACTCGTCAACAACGCCGGCATCTACGATTTCACCCCCTTGGAGGCCGTGACCCCGGAGCACTTTCACAAGCAGTTCAACACAAATGTCCTGGGCCTTTTGCTGGTCACCCAGGCTGCGGTGGCCCGCTTCAACCCCGCCGGTGGCAGCATCGTCAACATCAGCTCGGGCGCCGCTGACGGTATGGGCAATGCCGCCGTTTACAGCGCCACCAAGGGAGCGGTGAACTCCATCACCGGCGCGCTTGCACAAGAACTCGGCCCCAGGAAGATTCGCGTCAATTCGCTGAGTCCCGGCCTGGTCGAAACCGAAGGAACACAAACAGCGGGAGTCATCGGCAGCGATATGCAGAAGGAACATGAGAAGAAAACTCCGCTCGGCCGCATCGGACAGCCAGGCGATATTGCCACCGTCGCAGCTTTTCTGGCCTCGGACGATTCCGGATGGGTCAACGGACAAACGATCTGGGCGGCAGGCGGGTCTCGCCTCTAACTTACGCCAGACCGGGTCGCTTTCGCAGCCGGGGCGGCCCGGCCACTCCGCTCTGCCTCGAGCAATTGCCGCTTGCGTTCCACGCCCCAGCGATAGCCGGTCAGCGAACCGCTCGCACCCACCACGCGATGGCAGGGAACCACAATCGCCACGCGATTGGTGGCGCAGGCGCGGGCCACGGCGCGCGTCGCCTTAGGATCGCCCAACTCGCGCGCCAACTGGCTGTAGCTGCGCGTCTCGCCGCGCGGAATCTGCCGCAGCGCCTGCCAGACCTTCAATTGAAACGCTGTCCCGCGCAGGTCCAGCACCTGCGGTGCGGCCAATTTTTCCGATGAGTTTGCTGGGCTACAGACAGTTTGCAGTGCCGTATCCACCATCGCCTTGAGCGACGGATCGCGCTTCAGTGTCGCGGCGGGAAACTCCTCGCGCAGGCTCGCTTCAGCCTCGGCTTTCGTACCCGCGAGCGACAGCCAGCAAAGCCCGCGCGCTGTTGCTCCGACTATCATCCATCCAAAAGGTGAAAGGCCGGAGGCCCAGCCGATTTGCTCGCCTTGTCCACCAGCGGCAAAGCGCGCGGGCGTCATTCCCAGTTGCGCGCCCTCATAGCCGCGGCTCGACGAACCGAACCCGGCGTTGTAAATTGCGTTGGTCACGGTCTCTCCTTGTTTCAGCGCCTTGCGCAGCGAGCCCGCGCGCAATGCCCGTTGATATTGCAGCGGGCTTGCGCCCATCTTCTCTTTGAAGAGCCTCTGTACGGTGAAAGGGCTCATGCGAACCAGCCGTCCCAGCTCAGCCAGCGGGACTGATCGATCGAGGTTGGCTTCAATATATGCGCGAATCTTGTCCAAAGCTCCGCCCTCCACGGGAGAGTAAGGCTTGCAACGTTGACAGGGACGGAATCCCGCCTCGCGCGCCTCATCGGCTGTGCGGAAAAAGCGAACATTGGTTCTGAGCGGACGGCGGCTTGAGCAGCCAGGACGGCAGAAAACGCCAGTGGTCAGAACCGCGTAAAAGAACGTGGCCGCGGGATCACGGCGGAGAAGCTGCCGCCAGGCTATTTCAGGGGCAACGGGCGTTTCGCTTCCGGTAAGATGCGCGTGTTGGAGTTTTCCGCTCATGGAAACCATGGTCGCCGATTGTGGGCCGGATACGCTACCCAATTCTTGCGCGCAATTCGGATTTTTGGGAGGAATATGAAATCTACGTGCCCTGCCCTTTCGCGCGCTGCGTCAGCACCGCCTCGGCCCGCAGCAAATCCACCTCGGTATCTACGCCGATGGTGTCGCTCGGGGCCTCGGCCACATAAATTGCAATGCCGTTTTCCAGCAGCCGCAGTTGCTCCAGCCGCTCGATTTTTTCCAGCGGCGAAGGCGGCAGCGCGGCAAAGCGAGCCAGCGCGGCCTTGCGATAGGAATAAATTCCCAGGTGCTTGCGGTAACCGGTGAAGCAGGCGCCGTCGCGGTCAAACGGAATCGTCGCCCGCGAAAAGTAAAGCGCCCGTCCGTCGAGCGCCGTGACCACCTTGACGGCGTTGGGGTCGTTGATCTCCTCTGGCGGGCAAGGGACAGCCAGCGTTGCAACTTCGACCTCCGGCCTGTCAAAGAGCGCCAGCAGCGGCGGGAAAAACTCCGCCGTCAGCGTCGGCTCATCGCCCTGAATGTTGACATAAATGTCAGCGTCGATCTGGCGGGCCACTTCTCTCACTCTGTCTGATCCGCTGGGGCAGGTTGCCGAAGTCATCGCTACGGGAATCCCGCGCTGGCGGCAAACGGCGGCCACTTCCTCCGAATCGGTGGCCACCACAACCGGGTCCATCAGCCCACTGGCACTGGCCGCGCGCCACACCCACTCGACCATGGGACGGCCGGCAACGGTACGCAGAACTTTGCGGGGGAGGCGTGTCGAGGCGAGACGGGCGGGAATAACGCCTGCAATCTTCATGCAGACGAGTTTAGCCGAATGGACCAGGGAGGGGCGAGAAAGCCCGCCACGGCTTCTCCTGGTTGGAAGAGGCTGTGGCGGGCGTGGGGAGGTGGAAAAGCTTAGGCAGGGAGGGCGGCGAGCTGGGCTTCGGCTACGGCCAGACCCTCGGCTGCGGCGTCGCCCGAGCGGTTCTGGTTTTCGATGCGGACGACGGGGACGTCGACGAGGCCGAAGAAGGCGAAGATGGTGCGCAGGTAGGGCTCGACCTGGTTATAGGTTGCGTACGGGCTCCCGGGCTGGTAACCGCCGCCACTCGATAGCAAGATGACGACCTTCTTGCCGGCTGGGACCAGAGACGCAACGCCGCCGCCCTCGACGTACCCGAAGGTGCGCCCTGGGCGGGAGACGAGATCGATCCATGCCTTGAGGGAGGCGGGAATTCCGAAATTCCACATGGGAATGCCCAGGACGATAACATCTGCCGCGAGGAACTCTTCGATGAATTGCTCGGAGAGGGCGAGGATATGTTTCTGGTCTTCGGTGGCGGGCGCAAGGCCGCCGTAGAGGACGTCGAGCGCTGGTTCGTCGACGAAAGGCACCTTTTCGTTGGTGGTGTTGTGGTGGATGACCGTGCCGGAGGGATTTTGCTTCTTCCAGCGATTGACGAAGGTGGCAGCAAGCTGGCTTGATACCGAAGCGGATCGAGGGCTGGAGTCAATGTGCAGCAGTATAGGCATGAGTGAAATTCTCCGCAAGGTAGTGGATCGGCAAGATGCATGTTCAAAATAAATTTCCTGCCATTTGTACAGATGGTGAAACCCTATCCGGCGGTTCAGAAATCTTCTGCGCCCACCGGCCGCTCATCGGGTTGACCTCTCTTCGCGCCGCCCGTATCATCGGTAGAAGGGGTTGTGCGGATATCGTGTCCGCCCTTCCCCGGCAGGGTCCCCGCGGCCCACGCCTGTTGTGCCTCTTCCGGCGGGGTAGCTCAGATGGTTAGAGCGACGGATTCATAACCCGTAGGTCGGCAGTTCGATCCTGCCTCCCGCCACCACTCAATTTCGTGCAATCGGTAATCTGGCGGACTTCAAATTCCCGCGGATTATCGCGCTTAGCTGGCTTCTTCCAGCGGTCGTAGATGCCGGCCCGTGCGGAGACGCGTCGAATACTACCAGTATCCTTTAAAATCCAATAAAACCGGGCTTCCCATAGGCTTGACCTATCCCTCTTCCGCGGCGGCCTGCCGCTGAACTGCTCTGAGAGATAGCGGAAGGGCGCAGTTCTTGCGGAGCCAAGGTCTATCCCTTTGAGCTGACAATGACCGTGGTCTCCTGTGTTTCGATCAGGCCGGAGCCGATGCGTTTTTCCAGTTCCGGAAGAATCGCATCGGTTTTCTCGCGCGATTCTATGAACTCGATTTGGATGGGAAGATGATCGGAGATTTCCAGGATGTGCGCCGAGTGCAGGCGGTGCGCCGCGCCGAAGCCGGCCACGCCCTTGAGCACGGTTGCCCCGGCAACTCCGCTATGGAAGAGAAAATCGAGGATGCTGCTATAAACCGGGATGTGGTGCTGCTTGGCTCCATCGCTCAGGTAGAGAGTGACTTTTACGGCTTTTCCGGATTGCAACATATTCACGCTCCGCGAACATCTGAGGATTCTACCGCAATAGGCTGATGGATGGATACTTCCTCAGGAGATGACCTCGGCCAGCGCGGCGCCGCACCAGGTGGCAACCAAGCCAAGGATGAGGCTGCCCACGGCGTAGAGGGCCGCCAGCGCAAAAGCTCCGGAGCGCAGTGTGGAGAGAGTCTCCCACTCAAAGGTGGAAAAGGTGCTGTAAGCGCCGATGAATCCCACCGCAATCAGATATCGCCAGGCCGGGTCCATGCCGGTTCGCTTGCCCAGGTAGGTAAGCGAGAAACCGATGACGATGCAGGCGGTGATATTAATGACAAAGGTTCCGTAAGGAAAGCGTGTTCCCATGCGCCCGGAAATCGTCGAGCCTGCCCAATAGCGGGCCATGGAGCCTAGCGCGCCGCCAGCGGCGATGATCAGGTATTTCTGCATTTACTCTCTCTGAAGAATTGGAATCAAAATGGTTATCCATCAAAAACTAGAGCCTGCCTTCGGTCAATACCCTCCGTCTCAGCAGCAATCAATGCACAATCATCACCGGACAGTGTGCATACTTCAGAACGCGCTCCGAGTTCGAGCCCAGCATCCAGCGATGCAGAATCGTGTGGCTGCGCTTGCCCATCACAATGAGACTGGCCTGAATGGCGTCGGCCCGATGAAGAATCTGCTCCGCCGGGTGACCCACCACGACATCCGTTTCAATTTCGATCCCCTTTTGCTTCGCACGTTCCCGGACCGGCACAAAACTGCTTTCATAGCGCTCGCGCCCTTCATCCAGAACTGCGTTGAACTCCGCGCTCTCGGCCAGTTCCGGCGGCCGAATTACCGCGAGAATAATCAGCTTGGCTTTCATGTCTCCCGCCATCGACAGGGCAACATTCAATGCGTGCTCCGCGTGCGGAGACGCGTCGAATGCCACCAATATCCTTTGAAATCCAACAAAGACTGGGCATCCCATGGAGATAGCCTATACCTCTTCTGCGGCGGTTTGCCGCTGGACTGAATGTTCAGTTTTTTCGCCTGGTAACGCGTGGGGAAGAAGATGCCGGGGCATAAAGAAACGGTTCGCAATCATGGTGGGAATTACGGCGCTGGCAATCACCGTGCCCACGATCCAGGAATACTGCTTCTGATCGATGATGTTGTGATTGAGCCCGAAGAGCGCGGAGATGGTGCCGAACGTCAAGCCAGTAGACATCATCAGCGTGTAGTAAACTCCAGAGTTGCCTTCGTAGCGGTGCGCCAGAACCGCGGGATACACGGCAATCGCCTTGGTCAGCGACTTGGCCAGAAACAGAATCAGCATCACGGCTGGAGCCGCAATCAATACCGGCACCAGCACAAACGATCCGGCGCGGATAAAGTAGAACGGCGTGAGCAGGCCAAACGTAAGTGTGCGCAATCGGCGAATCAGCGAGTGGTCTTTGCCAACAGTTCCCGCCAGCACCATGCCGATCATGTACGCGGGCAGGACCGCTTCACTTCCCGCCCAGACGGCAAGTCCTCCCATAGCAAAGAGGAGAAAGAGGATGTACTTGGCTTCGAGTTCGGAGACGCGCCCGCCATATTTCTTGAAAAATCGCGGTGTGAGAAACGGCAGAATCACGAATACCACGATAGAAACCACTACGAAGATCAGCGTCTTAATCGTGAACGGGGAGAAGATAAGTCCCAGCGCAACCACGGTTCCGATGTCATTGATGAAGCACGCGGCCAGAATCGACTTGCCGTACTCGGTGACATTGAAGCCAAGCTCCAGCATCACCGCATAGACCACGGCAACCGAAGTCGTGGAAAGCGCAACGCCGCAGAGCCAACTGGGCATGACGGCCCAGTGCAGCACGTAATACGCAATCGCCGTGCAACCCAGGAACGGGCCGAAGAATCCCGCCAAGCCAATAATCATCGCTTCGCGCCATTTTGTTTTGAAGACTACGGGATCGAGTTCCGCGCCGGCCAGAAACGTGAGTACGATGGCTCCCGTGCCGGCCAGAAATGTAATCCAAGGCGTGCTGGCCAGCAACCCGCCTTGCGCCATGAATGCGCCGATGACCAATTGAGACACCGTGCCCACCACAATTTCAGTAAGCGCCGTGGAGATTTTGAACCAGATCGCCAGCAACGTCGCCGCCAGCGCCAACCCAACCCATAATGCGGCCAAAGCCCATGTGTTCATCATGAACGCATACTCCTGGATTTTCGTTCAGGGAACCGGCCGGGACACATCTCCGCAACAGGGTTCCCTGTCAGGAGTTATCATCTGTCCGGCCAATTGGGATGGACAGCGGTTAAGGGTGAACTCCTTCACCACAACCAACAGTTTAAAAATATCATATTGCGCCCCATGGAAACTATCTGGGCGCGTCGGTTTGCTGCAGAGACGAGCAGAAATGCCAAGACCCTCCGGTAAAAACCGGAGGGCCCACGAACCGGCATTCAATCCACGCCTACGCTTTAACCGTGTTCGTGGGCTTGTAGCCCGACAGGCCAAAGTAAGCCACGTAGAGATAGCAGATAATTGGCACGATAAATGCGTACTGGATTCCCACCTTGTCGGCAAGCGCGCCATAGATCGGCGGAATCACCGCGCCGCCAAAGCAGGCCGTCACGATCAACCCCGAGCCCTTGCTGGTCATCGGTCCCAGTCCGGCAATGCCCAGGGCAAATATATTCGGGAACATGATGGAGTTGGCAAAGCCGCAGAAAACCAGCGACCAGATGGCCACCGGTCCGCTGGTGAACATCGAGACAAGCATGAGCGCGACGCCCAGGAAGCCGAAGATGGTCAGCAGCTTTTCGGAACGGATGAAGGTCAGCAGCCAGGAGCCCAGGAAGCGGCCCACCAGCGAGCCAAGCCAGTAGAACGAAACCAGCATGCCGGCAATCTTGGGCGTGCTGACGCCCTGCGCCAGAAAGTAGTTGATGGCAATTCCAGCCAGAGTCACTTCCACGCCCACGTAGAAGAAAATGCCCAGGGTAGCCAGCACAGTGTGGCGATAGCTCCAGATGCTGCTGCCCGTGTTCGCGGCGCTATCGGTGCCCGGGCGGTACGACTCGCTCCGCGTGACAGCCGGCAGATGCATGAACATAACTGCCAGGCCCAGCAGCAGCAATCCGCCGGCAATGGCCATGAAGGGCGCCTGCACGGTGTGGGCGATGGCCGCCTTGGTGGCTACCTTGGCCGGATCGGTGAGGATAAACCAGCCAACCACCGCCGGCCCCGCGGCCTGGCCGAGAGCATTGAAGGCCTGCGCCAGCGTCAACCGGGCCGGCGCGCTGTGTTCGGGACCAAGGATCGAGACGTAGGGGTTGGCCGCCGTCTGCAAGGCGGTGACGCCCGCCGCCAGAACAAAGATGGCCGTCAGGAAGAATGCAAAGCTAAGATAGATCGCCGCCGGGATGAACAGGCACGCGCCAACCACCTGCACAAAGAGCGCGATCACGATGGTGCGCTTGTAGCCGATCAGTTCAATCAGCTTCGAACTGGGAATGGAAAAGATCAGGTACGCGAGAAAGAAGGCCGAAGTGGTCAGCATCGCCTTCCCATAGCTGAGGTCGAAGATCAACTTCATCTGCGGCACCAGGGCATTATTCAGGCAGGTGATGAACCCGAAGATACAGAACAGAGCTGTAATCGTGATGAACGGAATGGTGTAGTTGGGCGCGCCTGCCGCCGCTGGTTTGGTTTGTGTTGCCATGTTAGATTTACCCCGCTTCCTATTGAAAGAAATCGTTTGCTGCTATCCCCGCCTACGCCTTGACCGCGCGCGCGGGCTTGTAGCCTGACAGGCCATAGTAAGCGATGAAGATGTAGCAGATGATCGGCAGCACAAAAGCAATCTGAATCGTGGACTTGTCAGCTAGAAATCCGAACAAAGGCGGAATTACCGCACCGCCCACGTTGCCGATGGTGATCACGCCTGAACCTTTGCTGGTCAACGGCCCCAGTTCGGCAATGCCCAGGGCAAAGATGGTCGGATACATGATGGAGTTGGCCAGGCCGCAGAGCACCAGGCTCCAGATGGCGACTTGTCCGGTTGTGAACATCGAGACCAGCATCAGTACGACACCGAAGATGCCCAGGACAACGAGCATCTTTTCCGCCTTGATCACGCTCATAAGCGCGCTTCCCACAAAGCGGCCCACCATGATGAGCAGGTAGTAAACCGTAACCAGGATTCCAGCAATCTCGATGCTGCTTATGCCTTGCGCCCGGAAGAATTGAATGCCGATCGAGGCCAGCGCAATTTCAACGCCCACATAAAAGAAGATTCCCACCATGCCCAGCACGGTGTGCGAGATGCTCCAGATGTTGCGGCCCGGCGCCGGAGCGCCTTCATCTCCAGGGCGGAAGGACTCGCTTCGGGTGACCGCCGGCAGATGCAAGAACATCACCGTAAACCCGAGCACCAGCAATCCAGTAGCAATGTACACGTAAGGCATTTGCAGCATATGAGCCTGGCCAGCCGCATCGGACACCTTGCTGGTGTCAGCAAGAATAAAGCGTGCGGCAAACCAGCCGGCCACAGCCGAAGCACCGGAGTTGAAGGCCTGCGCCAGGTTCAGCCGCGCGGATGCGCTATGCTCTGGACCAAGAATCGCAACATACGGGTTGGCCGAGGTCTGCAAGGCACAAACTCCAGAAGCCAGCACAAAGATCGCTGTAAGGGTCAGGGGAAAACTTACCTGATTGGCCGCGGGCACAAACAGCAGCGCGCCCACAACCATGATGAAGAGCGAGGTCACCATGGTGCGCTTGTAGCCAATCTTCTCGATCAGCTTGCCGCTGGGCACCGAGAAAACCAGGTAAGCAAAAAACCAGGCCGATGTCGCCAGCATCGAAGGTCCGTAGGGCAGATGAAAGATCTCTTTCAGCTTGCCCACCAACTGGTTGTTGAGGCTGGTCAGAAACCCGAATATGCCGAACAGCGCGGTAACAATGATGAACGGCATGAGGTAGTTGGGCGCACCTGATGCCGCTGGTTTGGTTTGTGTTGCCATAATAAGTTTCCCCGCTTCCCTCAAATGAATCTTTGATTTTTCTGGTTTGCATCTATCCGAGAGCCGCAACAAATCTGCAGGAGTGCCGCTCTACGACACTGGGTGAGCGCCCCCCGAGGCGTGGCAAATGTGAATCTGGGGCGTGATGCCGGTTTTGGCGGCATAACGGCGTCCCAGTTCATCGGCAAAGGCTTTGGCCTTGTCCTGCTCCACCAGATTGATGGTACAGCCGCCAAAGCCACCGCCCGTAAGCCGCGCTCCGATCAGCCCCGGCAACTCATTCGCCAGCTCCACCATGGTGTCGGCCTCCGCGCAACTGCCCTCGAAATCCTGGCTGTAGCTGCGATGCGCCTCGGCCATCAGCCGGCCCAGTTCCTTCATATCGCCCTTGAGCAAGGCCTTGGAAGCAGCCACGGTGCGCAGATCCTCGCTGATCACGTGGCGAGCGCGCAGCAGCGACTTTGGCGCCATCTCATTGCCCCATTTGTCCAGATCCTCCAGCGTGGCATCGCGCAGAAAGGGCACGTGGCCGCGGTGGCCGTTGATGACGGCGCAGGCAGCCTCGGATTCGGCGCGGCGGGTGGGATAGTCGCCGCCCGCAACCGAGTGCTTGACCATGGTGTTGGCGATCACCAGCGCCACATTGGCCGGAATCGGCGCCAGTTGAAAGCTCAAATCACGGCAATCGATGAGCATGGCGTGGTTCTCTTTGCCGTTGACGGAGATGAACTGATCCATGATGCCGCAACTGGAGCCCACAAACTCGTTCTCCGCGCGCTGGCAGAGACGCGCCAGCACGGGGCCGGGATAACTTGCGCCGACAAGCGAGAGAACGGCAAGCGCCGTGGCCACTTCAATGGCAGCCGAGCTTGACAGCCCGGAACCCAGCGGAACGTCGCTCCAAATGCTCAGGCTGAAGCCGGAAATCTTGTGGCCCTCTCCGGCAAGGATGGAGACCACGCCCAGCGGATAGTCGCTCCAATGCTTGCTGCCCTTGGCCGGTAGCGATGCCACCTCAAAGACCTTCTCCTCGTCATAGTTCTCTGAATAAATGGCTATCTTGCCGTCCGTGCGCGGCGATATGCCGGCCAGCGTGGCAAAGTTGATGGCCGCGGGCATCACAAAGCCCTCGGCATAATCGGTGTGCTCACCGATCAGGTTGACGCGGCCCGGCGCGGCGAAGACGACCGGCGCGGCATGGTAGCGGGCAAGGTGCTTGGAACGGAATTCAGCAGGATCATGCATGGCAGTTCTCTTTCTACAGGGTTTGAAGATCGACAGTCATCGTCCAAAAGTCGGATTGTCCGGGATCTAGCTTGCGAGACCATGGTCCGGTGATCGCGAGCGAGTCCACGGGAGCGGTGGCCGGCTCCATCGCAACGCACATCTGTTTCGGTCCTTTTCTATCTGGCCAGCCGCCTGAACAGATCCAGAGACCGAGGTAGGGCGTCGCCGCCGGATCAAAGCCGACCTTGATGCGAATGCCCGCCTTGGGCCGCTCCAGCGCAGACCAGTTTTCCTTCGCGGACAACGGCCCCGCGAACAGCTTGTCGCCGATGCCCGACTTGGGCGGTTCAACCACGCTCAGGTCGGTTTTTCCGCTAGTGGCCAGTTTGGCGATGGGCCAGCCGACTTGCTTGCCGCCCTGCCCCAGCCGGCCGCCGCCGGAACCTTCCAGGCGCAGTTCGTGAATGGACTCCGGCAGGACAATCTTGTCCCCTTCTTCAGCCGCGAACGAGGGATGCGCCGACCAGGCCCACGAAACCGTGGAACTGCCAGTGTTGGTCACCGTGTAGTCGAGGTTCAATCGCCAGCCGTTGCCCTTCTCGGTCAGCAACAGGGTCCGCTCCAGCATCAGCGGCAAGGAGAAACATTCTCCGCGAAGGGTAACCGACCCTCCTCGCGCAACCGCTGCTCCATGTTCCTGGTGGCCAGTTCCCTCTTCTGTCCACGCCACTCGCCACAGGTCGCCGTGGTCGGGAACGGCAACCGGGCCATCGGCGGTCTCCACCGTACAGCCGGCCACAGACGGCAGGCACTCGTCCCAGCCGCTGGCGTCTCCCGCATCGAAGGCCATGGTTTGGGTGCGCGGCGCGTATGCGGCCAGCGGCGCCTGAAGCAGCTCGTGGCCATTCACGAGAATGGATGCGATCTTGCCGCCGAGGTTGGGGAGGATGGTCACCGTGCAATTTCCCGCCCTCAGGAGAATCTTTTCTCCCCCGGCCCCAGTCTTGTTTGCCTCTGCCATTTGCTCTGTTCTCCTCAATCCAGTCCAGCCACGCCAAGGCGCGAAGTTCATTCGCGCCGGGTACAGGCCAGTCTCCAGGATTGCGCCAATTGTACAAGAATGGGGTAGCAAGTGGCATTTGCCAGGTTATGCACACCTCTTGACATCCGAACTCCCATGGAGAAGAAATGCGCACAAGCGTATGTCATAGCCAAAGCATCCGGCAACCAGATCGAATTGATGCTGGCATGGGTTCGGCTGATCGCCAACCATCGTTTGCTGAAAGACGAACGCCGCGCCGCCGAATGTTATCGCAGCGGTTGCATCCCTGATAGCATAAATACACATTCAATAGAAGCGTGAGTTGAAGTACCGGAGCGAATTTTGAAACACGCTCCAGGAACCGGAGAATACGTACGCCATGAACAACCCCTCTCTTGCGCAGGCTCCCGTCCAGCGCCTGCTATCGCTGGACGTGCTGCGCGGCGTCACCATCGCCTTCATGATTATGGTGAACAATAACGGCGGCTCCGGCTCGTGGGGCTTCATGAATCACGCCCATTGGAACGGCCTTACGCCCACCGACCTGGTCTTTCCAACCTTTGTGTTTGTGGTGGGAGCTTCGATCGCCTATGCCTTTGAAGCCCGTCTTGCCCGCGGCGCCACGCGCGCTCAGTTAGCTCTACACACAGTGCAACGGGCCGCGATTCTTTTCCTGCTTGGCATCGTGGTCAACAACTTTCCATTCTTCGCGGTGGAGCACCTGCGCGTCTATGGCGTCTTGCAGCGCATCGCCCTCTGTTATCTGCTCGTCGGCCTCTTCTATCTGTGGGACAAGCGCGTTAGCACCAAAGTTGCGGCGCTCGTGGCGGCGCTGGTTGGCTACTGGATTCTGCTTCGCTGGGTTCCCGTACCCGGAGCCGGAATGCCTGGACGAGATATTCCTTTCATGGATCAAAGCCAGAACCTGGTCTCATGGATCGACCGCCATATCATGCCCTATCACCTTTATCTGCGAGCGCCAGACTACAACCTGCGCGACCCCGAGGGGCTGCTCAGCACCCTGCCCGCGCTGGGCACCACGCTGCTGGGACTGTTGACCGGACTGTGGCTGCGCGCGCGCAAGCCGCTTGCGACCAAGGCGCAGGGGTTGGCCACAGGGGCTTTGGTCTGCCTGGCCACGGGCTACCTCTGGTCCATCTGGTTCCCGCTCAACAAAAATATGTGGACCAGTTCCTATGTGCTGGTTGCGGCCGGCTGTTCGCTGGCCGTGCTTACGCTGGCCTTCTGGGCGGCCGACGTGCGCGGCTGGCGCGGACGCTGGACCTGGCCTTGGCTGGTGTTGGGATCAAACGCCATCACGGCCTACATGATCAGCGAACTGATCCCCAGCGCTCTCGATAACATTCGTTTCACCGACGGCGGACGGCGGACCAACGTGCTGGACTGGGCCATGGACCACGTCTTCGCGCACATTCCCAACCCAGGCTGGGCTGCCTTTGCTTACTCGGCTTCAAGCCTTGCTTTTTGCTTTATTCCGGTGTGGGTGCTCTACCGCAAAAAGATCTTCATCAAGGTGTAAAGTGTGGCCGTCAAGCCGCTAAGGGCGCATTGGCCGTTTCTCCAGGCACAAGGGAGATCCATATTCACTGGGCCCTCAAACCCAACGCACCATTCTTGAGTTACGACCGGACACTCAAGGACTACCAAGCTGAATACTTCCGGCGCTACCAGATTCTGATGCACGGTGAATCGATGGATAATCACTAAAACAGGGACAAATTACTGGGCCTCAATTTGGACCTGCTTTTTTCATCGCCGGTCAAACCCAAACTCTGTATGGCCGCTATTGCTGGGTTGGCACTCTTCAATAGATCCGCAGACGCAGCAGAATTCCCGCTGGGTGTTTCCGACCGGCGGGAGTTGCTGCGCGACAGTCACCTCCCGCCGTCGATGAAAGGTCGATTCCGGCTCCACAAGTGGCAATTCCGCTCTCGTCTCAGCACAGAGATGGGGCGGAAATGCCACCTGAGAAGCACTGTTTGATTTTGTTTCTGACTGTTTGGCTTACTTGGCCGTAAGCAGAACGGCCTTGCCTTTGGCCTTCGACGAGCGAAGGAAATAAAAGGCTCCATAGCTGCCCCAGACGGCGGAAATGATCAGCGCCACAATCGGTTCCTTAAATGTGCCCAAGCCGAAGACCGGACTGATCAAGTAGAAGGCCATGCAGACAACGTTGGCCAGCAGCCCGAAGCCAGGGATGAGCAGATGGCGAACGAAGCTGTAGTCATGGCGCCTGTGGTAGGCAATGATGCACAGCAGGCAACTCAGCGCATACAGAATAAAGGTGCCGAAGTTGGAGGTGAGCGTGATGGTAAGCAGTGAGTTGGGCAGCGCGGCTAACTGGTCGTGCGAGAGGTAGCCGAAATTGGAGAAGATGCCGTGAGGCAGCGCGGCAATGGTTGCATCAGAGGGCGCGCTTGCGTCGGCGAAGACCAGCGATACGGCGATGACGCCTATAACCGCGCTAATGACGGCCAGCGTCCAGATCGCTTTGCGGGGACTTAGCGACTTGGCGTGAAGGATTCCAAAGTGCTCCGGAGCTTCGTCGTCCTTGCCCATGGCGTAGGTGACGCGAGCGCCGGTGTTCATGCAACTGAGCGTGGTGCCGATCAGCGCCAGAAAGACGGTAACGGCCTCTGCCAGCATGAAGTACTTGCCGTTGCCGTGGCCTAACAGCGCATCGCCGACGATGATCATCATGTCGCCGATGGGCGCTGCCGAAGTAACAGCGCTTTGCATGGTATAGCCGGAGTTGAGAAAATAATTGGCCGCGAAATACTCAATCAGATAACACGCCAGGCCCTGTATCAGCAGCGACGAGATGACAGCGATGGGAATATGCTTGGTGGGATTCTTCGCCTCGCCTCCCATCGAGGTCACCGATTCAAATCCAACCAAAATCAGAATGGCGACTGTGGCCTGGATGAAGACAAAGCTGAATTTATGCGGCGCCACAACCGAAGCAGCAGAAGTATGAGACAGGAAGTTGCCGCTGGCGTCCTTCTCAGGATAGTCGATGGTGAATGGGACCTGCTTGCCGGCCGCGTCCAGCAGCGGTGCTGGAGCGCCGGTGGCGTCGCGAACTATGGACCCATCCTTGGCTGTGACGAACTGGTAGTTGTAAGTTGCCAGCGTCTGACCGTCGTACTGGAAGGCCGGTGAACCTGCCGGATGGCTAGTACGATAGCCGATGGCGAGTACACTGAAGACCAATAGCGCGGAGATCTGGATGATGTTGATAGCAAGGTTGACGGCTGTTGAAGCCCCTGCGCCCTTCGATGCGATCCAGCCAACAAAGAATGAGAAGGCAATCGCCACCAGCGCCATGAAGATCAGGCCAGGATTCGAGCCACTCATGAAATTGGGATATAAGAATCCGACGATGTAGCCCACAAAGACGCCGGTAACGGCCACCATCACGCCCGGATAGACCCAGTAGTAAAGATGCGAACCCCAGCCGACAATAAACTTGGCGACGCGGGCATACTTGAAAAACCTGTCCTTGGATAAGAGCGCCTGCTCCGCGTAATAGTAGCTTGAACCCGTGCCGGGATAGATTTTTGAAATCTCCGCATAGGCTACCGCGGTGGCCAGGCAAAGCAGCAAGGCGGCAAAAATGCCTAGCCACATGGTCGGCGCAGTGGTGCCGGTGCCGCCCTGGATGACGAAGGTGAGCCAAAGAAATGCGCCTGGGGCAATGAGGGCCATTGCATTGCTGGTCAGTCCGGTAAGGCCGAGTGTCGCCTGCATTTGAGGTGCTTTTTGATCTGCCATGAACATTCTCCTGAATGTGATGCGTTTTCGGCTGCTTCCGGCGTTTGGAACCCGGTCGTCCTTGCGGATCACTCGTCTCCGATTCGCTAGACGAGGCGATAGAAAAATCTGAATGATTATCTGAAGGCTAAAGCTGAAGTGATAAGGATGATATGAAGAAATAGAAATGAAAGGCGAAAAAAGCGGCGATGAGCCAGGCCTAAAGAGCTTCAGGTCCGTTTCCAGGAATTGATAGATGCACCAGCGGCGAAGCCGTGGGGCGGATCGCGTCTTTGTGAACCTTGAAAACACGTTCCTTGATAGGGGTGGACTTGACGAAATCCAGGTACGCCCGCTCAAGATGCGCGCGGAAGTAGGCGCGAGCCTTCTCTTCGTCCGGCTCCAAACCGGCCTCGCGAAGATTGTCTCCCATACGCCGCAGTATGTGCAGCCGTGCCACATTCAGCACCGCAGGGTCATAGGAGACGCCAAGAAAACGAAAATAGTCTTCAGCGCACGAGAGCTTCGCCAGTTGTTCAAGCACAGTCATATTTTATCTCCAGTGGGGTGTGGGTGGATGTTGAGGCATTGCTGGCGTGCCGGTAGAAGTCCAGTAACTCTTCAGAGCTGACTACGCGCTTTGCCTGCATGGATCGCTGCCGAACTTGAGCCAGTATTGATTGTGTCCGATCTTTATCCGTGGAGAGTCCGAGGGAGTGCAGTGCGCCTGCAACGGATGCCATACCGGAGTGTTTACCTAGTACAATTTCACGCACCCGGCCGAAGGTCTGCGGAGACAGTTCCTCATATGTCGCTGGATCTTTCTGCAATCCATCGACATGAATGCCAGATTCATGCGTAAAGGCATTTGCGCCAACGATCGCTTTCCCAACGGGTATAGGACGACGCGCCGCCCTGGCCACGATTTCAGCAAGCCGCGGCAACTGCGCAAGATTCACGTTGCTGACGCCTCCATGGAAGCGATTCAGGCAGGCCGCAACTTCTTCAAGAGCAGCATTGCCGGCACGCTCTCCCAGGCCGAGCACACAAACACTGGCATGAGTGGCTCCCCCTCGAATTGCCGCTAGCGTATTCGCCGTGGCCAAACCAAGGTCATCGTGGCCATGAAACTCCAACTCAACGCCGGTCGCGCGGCTAAGCCGTGTGAATGCCTCGTACACCGAAAAAGGCTCCATGTTGCCGAGCGTGTCCGCGTAACGAAAGCGATGAGCGCCAGTGCTTGCGGCAGCTTCCACTGCGAGAAGCAGAAAATCCATGTCGGCGCGGCTGGAGTCTTCACCTCCCATGGCCACGCGCAATCCGCAATCGACAGCATACGAAATAACATCGCGAATTCGGTTCAGGATACCTTTGCGATCCAGATTCAGCTTGGCCCGCATTTGAATATCGGAAACCGGGATGGAGAGGTTGACCCTCTTCAAGCCTGTCTTCCGCGCAGCATCGACATCCGCGCGCGTCATGCGACACCAGGCTATCGGCTCGGACTTGCTCAACGCGCAGCCGATGGCAGCAATCTCCTCGATCTCCCTGCGTCCAATCGCTGGAGTGCCTGCCTCTATCTCATCCACGCCGGCGTCTTCCAGCGCGAGGGCAATAGCCAGCTTCTCTTCCAGTGTGAAGGCAACCCCGGGAGCCTGTTCTCCATCTCTGAGCGTCGAGTCGTTCATTACAACGCGAGACACATTAGGCATACACAGCCTCCATGGGAACAGAACCGGCTTGCAGATCGCTTACTGCTTGCTGAAGGACTTCGATAACTCGATCCACGTCGTGATCTGAGTTCTCGCGCGAAAGCGAGAAGCGCACCGATCCGCGCAGATGACTGAATGGAATCTTCATCGCCATCAACACATGGGATGGATTGAGCGAACCCGACGTGCAGGCCGATCCGGAGGATGCGGCAATTGACTCACGATTCAACATGAGTAGAATCGAATCTGCCTCGATATTCTCAAAGGCAATGTTGAGCGTGTTGGGCAGGCAGTTACGACGGCCTCCAACGCGAATCGCGGTTGGAACAAGGCGCAGAATTTCTCGTTCCAGGTAGTTGCGCAACAAAGAAATCCGATTCATATCATGCTGCAATTCCTGAGCTGCAAGTTGAGCGGCCACTCCGAAGCCAACAATTGCGGGCGTGTTCTCCGTGCCTGCACGCCTTCCGCGTTCCTGACGGCCTCCATAAATAAGCGGCGCAAACTTCATTATGTTGCGCGCGTAGAGAGCGCCAATTCCTTTCGGACCGTGCATTTTGTGTGCCGAAATCGAGAGCATATCGATCTCAGTTCCACTTACATTTATTTCGACTCTTCCCGCTGCTTGAACAGCGTCGCAGTGAAACAAGGCTCCGGCAGAGTGCGCCATGGACGCAAGCATCTCAACGGGAAACACAACTCCAGTTTCATTGTTGGCCCACTGAATAGAGACGAGAGCCGTCCGCTCGCTTAGAGCCTTCCGGTAAGCATCGAGAATAAGGTTCCCTTGGCCGTCGACTGGAATGCGATGAATCTTAGCCCTTCCTGTTTTCTCTAAATGCGCGCACAACGCAAGCACCGCAGGATGTTCTACCACTGAAGTAACAATCTCGTTCCGCCCCTCCTGCGTTTCGAGAGCCGAGAGGATCGCTGTATTATTCGATTCACTTCCTCCAGAAGTAAAAATGATCTCGCTATCGCGCTCTGCTCCGATCAGCGCGCAAACCTGGCCTCGCGCCACACGCACGGCATCTTTCGCCGCAGCGCCCAGATCATGCAGCGAAGATGGATTTGCAAACTCATCACGAAGAAATGGCAGCATTGCCTCAACAACACGCGGATCTGTGCGTGTTGTCGCGTTGTTGTCCAGGTAAACCCATGGTCTTTGTTTGCGCATGTCTGTCATTGCGAGTTTCCTCAGGCAACATCTATCAACAGCAAGATTTGCCGCAGCCACCCTTTGATTGGGCATGGGGATTGTCGAACGAAAAGCCTGTGCCCTCTTGACTGTCAATAAAATCAATCGTGGTGCCGGATATTAGCGCGATGGAGGATGGATCGATGAGTATCTTCACTCCATGGCTCTCACAGGAAATGTCCTCCGGCCCTGAATTTTCCACCAGGCCCATCTCGTATTGGAGCCCTGCACAGCCGCCTGACCGCACCACTAATCGCAGCCCCGCAATTGATCTGGGAATCGTAGCAATTGCTGATTGCAAAGCACCCGCAGCAGCTTCAGTCAGTTGAATCATCGTGCCCTCCTTAGCCGGCGTTACCAGATATAGAGCACGTTGTATGCCAATCGGATCTATTGAAAATGGATATACTTAGGCCTGCTCACGCCGAGCAGACGAGAAATTTGTCGCATTCGCGACATGTCGATTCCCGGTCATTGTGCGAAAGAGGGTTCGATACCAATCAACCTCGAAGACTCGCCATAAAAGCGCGTCCGAGCCAGGAGGCTCTCGCCCGACTCGCTGCCAAAACATCCGTCGAAATCGCCGCACTCGGAACAGCATGGAGCAACGCACATACTGAATCCATCGTCGCGGCAGATCATTCGATAGAAGAATTTCTTCCACTTCATGTCCTGATCGTTGCGACGCGCCAGTATGGCAAAGTGACGCAACATGAGCTTGGATAACTCACCTCGATTTGCCAGTCCAAGATCCTGCCATAAATGGTTTGGCCGTGTGGCTCTACGGGCTACGAGAGAGGTCAACAGTGAATTGATTGGAGATGATGCGGTGCGGAAGCGCCACAATAGCTCTCGCAAGCATTTCTCATCTTCGTTGACTGTCGGTTCGACATCGAGCTTGAACATCTCCAGGCCTTCCAATGTTCCGGGAAAGTATCTTTCGATAGTGCGGCGGAGTGCTGAACCATAGATGCCGAGAGAGTCAGTGAATGAATCGCCGGCGCGACATTCATCCAGAGCGGCGGCAAAGACACAAGCTAGTACATGCCCATCGAAAGGGTCGCACGCGGTGGCCGCGTTCGCGTCAATTAACTGCTTGTACATAGCGTCCGGCGTCATCTCTGCCCCCCCTAGGATGGACCGTGTTTTTGGCAGTTCTTCCCGCATACTCGGCCACATGCGCCACACCCAATACATGCTCCTGGATCAGTGACGGTCATTACCTTGCGCAATATCTCCTCATCGTCATCAAGCCCGACAAGATCGCCGTCCTCAGTGATTCCCTGCAAGGTCATCACGGAACGACCGCAGACTTTAAAGCAACGGCCGCAGCCAATGCAAAGTTCCTGGTCAATATCCAGAAGATATGAGGGTTGCCACGCTCTTCCATCACGCGTCACTGCTTGTGTTTCAATTTGTTCCGCTTCCACTTATACCTCCCCATCTTTCAGTAGTGTGCAACTTCTGGGTATTTTTCAATCCACTCAATTCCGTCCGCTACAATTCTTTCGCCCTCCAACTCCAGCTTCTCCAGGCTGTCAAATCCGAACCGATGCACGTCGCGCAAGTGCTTGTTGAAGACGATCAACCGGCCCGCGGTGAGTACGAGGCGGCCAAATCCTTCGTGATGCAACTTCATCAGCGGCGACACCATCACGCCGGTAAAGCGTTCAATGGTCAGTCCGATAGCGTTGTAAAACAGTTCCATGCGCCACAGTGTTTCAGGATCAGGATCACTCATGAGCGGGATCTCAAGACGCTTTTCCCTGGTCATGATGTATGGTTCCAGCAGATCATGATCGCTCTTGGCATCCCATGATCCATGCAGATCCTGAGCCCGCCACTGCTTGATTAATTCATTGAGGAAACCGCGCGTTGCAGGTGCAACTGCTTCGACCGTACTCTCAGCCATAGATCACCTCATCCTCGAAATCATGAGTGCGCTCCCTCCCCTTATTCAGCGCCTTGCGTATCCACGGCGGCGGATTGCCACTCAGCACCTTCTGCAACTGCTGCAATGAATCTTCTATAGCCTGGGTTTCAGCAACCTTGATCGGGTGGACGTTCTTTGCCACCACGCGAGCTGCCGCCGATCCACCGATTGCCGCCACATAGAGAATCGCGCAGTCTTGAATTGCATCAAGCTTTGGACCCAGCTTGTCTTCGTTACCGTTCTCTTCCAGGTTGCCGGTGAACTCAACGCAATTGACGAATTGGCAGTTCTCCGGAGTGATTTCGTAAATCGCAATCTTCTTGGCCCATCCGAAGTGAGCATTGACGTGTTGTCCGTCCTCGGTTGCAAAGGCTACTTTCATAATCCTCCTGCGAAACATAAAGCATTTACTGCAACAATTGCAGCGTTACCAGATCATTAGATTGTTGACGTTTCGGTATCCATGTCCCAGGCGTCGGCTCATGAGCATTCGCTATGAGTAGATTGCCTATATCGAAGATCAAGTCGCGGGTGCCCCGGTAGCCCACTGTTACTTGCTGGCCGGCGCCAAGACGATCAAAAACCGGAATCCCAACACGATAGAAAGGAATCTGAAGACGCTCCGCGGCTTGCCTTCCATGTGAATGTGTCACAATCAAATCAACTCCGACAGAGCGCAGCTCGAGATCCTCCAGGTCGCCCAGCAAGACTTCGTCAACTGGAATGGTTTCAAGTACAGGCGATTCTTCCGTGGTCACTGCTACCTGAATCTTGCAACCCATTTCATGAAGCCAATGCGACATTGTGAACAACAAGTCTGGCTCTGCGGCAATAGCGACTCGCTTGCCACCGAAATAGAAGTGCCCGTCTAGCATCGCATCGATCAACTGGCTGCGTTGACGACGGTACTTCTTTGGAACGGGGACGCCGCTAATCTCCGACAAGAATCCCATCAACTCATCACAGGCCGCCAGCCCGGTGAGCCGGCCGAATAACTTGTATGGAACGCTGGTATGGTGTTCGAGGGTGATTGCAGCTCCGCGCATCTGTTCACCAATGGCAACCGTCCAGCAGGCAGAACCCATTCTTTGAATCCGTTCAACCGAGATGCCGCCTAGCGATGTCGGCGTGAACTCTGTTGGAATATGTCCATCGAGCGATCCAGAAAGATCGGGCAAAAATACAGGATCGAGGCTGAATGCCTCGAAGATGTCTCGAAGTTCATCGATATCGCGAGGTGTAATGTGGCAACCGGGCAGTACGTTGATACGCCGCGATAATCTGGTTTCAAACTGCGGAACCTCAACAAGCTCCTCGACCATGCGCGTAACTGCCGCTCCCCATCCATCCTGAAAAGCTCCTTGAAAATCAGGCGTGGAGACATCGACGAGAGCGATGCCATCAAGCTCTGGATGGTTGGCGCGAATCAGCTTCAGGAATCCTCTCAGGTCATCTCCTTTGATCTCCGAGATGCCTGTTGTACAGATTCCTATCAACGCCGGCTTGGTGCGCCCGGCGATATTGATTAGAGCCTGCTCCAGATTATCGAGACCGCCTAAAACAGTTGCGACTTCGCTCATCGCCGTCGTCTGCATCGGGATCGCCTCGCGGAAATGGCGCACAAATAAGACGAGCCCAAAGGAGGTGCAACCCTGTGAGCCGTGAAGTAGCGGCATTGAGTTATCCACTCCCATAAAGGCCAGCGCCGCGCCAATGGACGGACTCATCTTGAGCGGATTCACAGTGCAATATTTCTCGCTGATCGTCACTCTCGCCATATGCCCGTCCTATGCTACGTGAATGGATAACTCATCCTGAGTGATAGCAAAATCCCATGGAGCAGGCTTGCGGATTTGCTCCCAAATGGGATTCGAGAGCGCCTTGTCGATCTCGCTCACAAGCGCAACCATGCCCTCATATCCGGCATAGGCGTGATGCCGTTCCTGGTTGATGTCGAGCCATGGCATCTTTGCTTTCAAGGCGACAAACTGTGTGCGCCCGCCGGAGAGCATAATGTCGGCCCGCGCCTCCTTCAGCATCTTATACATCTCACGCGGCTTCAGGTCGTCGTACATATGCGCATCATCTTTCATGATTTCCTTGATGCGCTCTTTGTCGTCCGGCGTGGATTTCTTGACGCTGGTTCCAATGACGGTAAGGCCGGCCTCCTGCATCGCCGCTACGACGGACCAGGACTTTACTCCCCCGGTGAAAAGCAGCGCCCGCTTGCCGGCCAACCGCGTCTTGAAAGGGGCAATCCGGTCCCATGCGCGTGCTTCTTCTCTTTCGATGACGGCTTCTGTGCGGCCAAGCAACTCTGCCGGAGCGCCGCGGTCAACCAGCAATTGCGCGATTCTGCGCAGAGCATCGCTCATATCGCCTATCCCGTAGAAAGAGCCTTCGAAGTACGGTATTCCGTAACGCTCTTCCATTTTGCGCGCCACATTGATCATGGCCTTTGAGCAGACCATCATCGCTGCACGTGCCCGGTGCGAGCGCGCAATCTCGTGATACTTTGCGTCGCCCGAGATGCAGGCTAGGATGCGAATGCCGAGTTCATCGAGCAGAGGCTTTACCTGCCAGAGCTCACCAGAGAGGTTGTATTCGCCAATGATGTTGATGTCGTAGGGAGTCATTTCCGCTGGTTCTTCCGTTCCGATCACATAGTCGAGAAGAGCCTCACCGGCGAGCTTGTTTCCCAGATTTTTCGATCCCACAAACCCAGGCACATTGACGGGAATCACAGGCTTGCCGAGCTTCTTGGCGGCAGCCTTGCAAACGGCCTCCAGATCGTCGCCGATCATCGCCGGAACACAGGTCTGGTAAACGAAGACCGCTGGCGGATTGTATTTCTTGACAGCCTCCTTGATGGCCTTATATAGATGCTTCTCGCCGCCGAAGATGATGTCTTGCTCGGTCATCGCCGTGGTAAAGCTGGTGCGATAAAGGTTCGACCCCGACGACTTGGCGCCTCGGCCATCCCAGGAGTGTCCCTCACAATTGATCGGACCATGAATCAGATGCACGACATCCGTTATGGGTTGAAGCGCAATCTTGGCCCCGTCGAAGGCACAGCCGCCGGCAGCGGCGCCGGGCGCGAGAAGCCGGTTGCAGCCTTTCTTCCTATCGAAGCTCGGCTTGGCCTGATTCGTAGCGCAACCCGGCTCGTTCAATACCTGCTGGACCTTTGAGCCAAGAGTACCCATCGCCGCTCCCTTTTACACTGCCGATATGCGTATGAAAAGTTCTTATCACTCCCTTGCAAAACTGCGTCGCATGGCGATCCTGGTTTGAATCACCACGCGCCGCAACAGGGAAGATGAAGCCACGCGTTAACGAATGATGTCAAAGCTGTAGTCGGTCTTCGCCACTTCATTCGTTGTTTGGTCCATGTGATCGAAGATTCTATCGAGAATCTTCACAAGAACATTGAGTCCTCCCTGATAGCCCCAAACCGGAGAGCGATGATGGTGGTGACGGTCGAAGATTGGGAAGCCGAGACGGATCAACGGTGTCTTGGTGTCACGCTCCAGGAACTTTCCGTATGTGCTACCAATGAGAAAGTCAACTGGCTCGGTGAAGAGCAGCGAACGCATATGCCAAAGATCCTTGCCTGAATACACGTGGCAGTTCTTGCCGAATGGCGACGCGGCCAGCAGCGCTTCCACTTTTTCCTTCCATGATTGTCCGCCATTGGTGGAAAGAATGTGAACCGGTTCAGCCCCCAATTCAAGTAGGAAACCCGTCAGACCGAGCGTCAAATCGGGATCTCCATAGAGAGCGAACTTCTTGCCGTGGATGTGTGCGCTCGAATCAGCGATGGCATCTACGAGCCTGCCGCGTTCTTTCCTTATCGCATCGGGAATCATTTTTCCCGAGAGGCGTGCAACCTCCATTAGAAATCGATCTGTCGCTTCCACGCCGATGGGGTGATTGAAGGCAACCGTTTCTTGTCCAGACGCTTCGATGACCTCCAGCGTCTTCTCCGTGCAGAACTCCTGCATGGAGATCGTCGCATTGGCATGAATTGCGTTGGCCGCATCCTCCAGCGTGGTTCCGCCATCGTACATGCGGAACTCGCCGTCGCTTGGCGTATCCCAAACGTCGCTGTTGTCGCCGAGGATCGTGTACTCAACGCCCATCAAGTCGAAGAGACGCTTGATCTCACGCATGTTGCCAACGGTGTAGCCGTCAAAACCGCCAATGAAATTCAACTTGCCGTTCGCCTGGCGTTCCAGCTTCGGCGCAGTGCCGGCCTTGCCGTTCCAGAAGTGCTCGATGATCCCCTTAAGCGCGTTGTCGTAACCGGTCACATGGCTGCCGACGAATGCCGGTGTGTGCGCGAAGGGCACATCGAACTCCATTGGCACGGATCCTTTTTCCTTCGCATTCTTGATGAACCCATTCAGATCGTCGCCAATCACTTCGGCCATGCAGGTCGTCGATACCGCAATCATCTTCGGCTTATACAGGCTGTAAGCGTTGGCAAGGCCATCGATCATATTGGCAAGGCCGCCGAGAACAGCGGCATCCTCAGTCATAGACGATGAAACAGCCGCGGTCGGCTCCTTGAAGTGGCGCGAAAAATGACTGCGATAATACGCGACACAGCCTTGAGAACCATGAACAAAGGGAAGCGTCCCCTCAAATCCAAGTGCGGCGAAGACCGCGCCCAGCGGCTGGCATGCCTTTGCGGGATTGATGGTCAGCGATCCGCGAGCGAAGTTCTTCTCGCGATACTCCGCGCTCTTGGTCCACTCACTCACGCGTGCAAGCTCTTCCGCCGGGACGGGATCCTCGAACATGCACTTCTTGTTCGCGAGCATCTCGGTGTATTCGGGGCCGCGGAACAACTCAAAGTGGTCGATCACCTTCTCTGCATTTTGACTCATATCGTGATTTCTCCTCTCAGGTTTCCGCTTGGTTTAGAAGGGGGCCTTGGTCATCCGCCATACGGGCGCATTGATGGCCATGTCCATATCGCGAGCGAAGATAGCGAATCCGTCATAGCCATGGTATGGGCCCGAATAATCCCAGGAGTGCATCTGCCGGAAGGGAACGCCCATCTTCTGGAAGATGTACTTCTCCTTGATGCCGGAGCCGACCAGATCGGGCTTCACTCTCTCGACAAACTTCTCGAACTCGAAGCTGGTTACATCGTCGTAGATCAGCGTCCCATCCTTCACATAATGCGTGGTGCGCTGGTAATCATCATTGTGGCCGAATTCATAGCCGGTGCCGACGATCTCCATGCCCAGATCTTCATAGGCGCCGATGACGTGGCGTGGGCGGAGGCCGCCGACAAAGAGCATGACCTTCTTGCCTTCCAGGCGTGGACGGTATTTTGCAACAATGGCGTCCGTCAGCGCCTGATACTTGGCGATGACGCGCTCGGCGCCTTCCTTGATCTTGTCGTCGAAGTGCTCCGCTATGGCGCGCAGCGACGAAGCGATCTTGGTTGGTCCAAAGAAGTTGTATTCGAACCACGGAATCCCGTACTTCTCTTCCATGTGGCGGGAGATGTAGTTCATCGAGCGGTAGCAGTGAATGAGATTGAGCTTGGCGTGAGGCGTTGATTCGAGCTCGGCCAGCGTTCCATCACCCGACCACTGGGCGATGACGCGCAGGCCCATCTCTTCGAGCAGAATGCGCGAAGACCATGCATCGCCGCCGATGTTATAGTCGCCGATGATCGTCACGTCGTAGGGCGTGCTTTCAAATCGCGCCGGCTTATCTCCCAGCTTGTCGAAGACATAGTCACGAATAGAATCGTTGGCAATGTGGTGTCCAAGCGATTGCGAGATGCCTCGGAAACCTTCACAGCGAACCGGGACGATGGTCTTTGCATACTGCTTGGCCTTGGCTTTGCTTACGCCTTCAATATCGTCGCCGATCAGGCCAACCGGGCACTCGGACTGGATTGAAATGCCTTTGTTCAGTGGGAAAAGAGTTTGAATCTCATCGATAACCCTGGCCAGCTTCTTATCTCCGCCAAAGACGATGTCATTCTCCTGAAAATCCGAAGTAAACTGCATCGTGCCAAAGGCATCCACACCCGTGGTGCCGATGAAGTAATTGCGCCGCGCAGCCCATGAGTATTGTCCGCAACCGACCGGACCATGACTGATATGAACCATGTCCTTGATCGGGCCCCAGACCACGCCCTTGGAGCCGGCATAAGCGCAACCGCGAATCGTCATCACACCCGGAATGGTCTTGAGGTTGGACTTGACTCCGCAGTCGCTCTTGCCCTCTTCAAAGATCGCAAGGTGCTTGGCGCGCTTCTTCGCGGTCTTCTCCGGATAGGCCGTGAGAACCTCGCTGATCATCTGCGTGTTACGTTCTTTGATCTCTTCAACGCCGGCGTTATCGCTCATGATGAACCTCACTCAGGTGTATTTGTTGAAACGGGCGCCATTCGCATTGCGATGATGGCGCCCGTGGAGGAAGTGAATCTTACGCCGCGACTTCGGTGGCTTTCTTGCCGATCAGCGACTCGTCGATGTTCTTGATGATGCCATGCTCCATCAGCATGTCTTCAAGTTCATCCATGGTGATGGGCGTAGGAATCGTGCCGTTGCCGGCATTGTTGTGTATCTTCTCCGCTAGGTTGCGATAGTGCTGGGCCTGTTCTGAGTCAGGCGCATACTCAATCACCGTCATGCGGCGAAGCTCGGCGTGCTGCACAACATTGTCGCGGGGAACAAAGTAAATCAGCTTGCTGCCCAGCTTCTTGGCCATGTTATCGGCCAGCTCCAGTTCCTTGTCGGTCTGGCGCTCGTTGCAGATTAGGCCGCCTAAACGTACGCCGCCTGAGTTGGCGTACTTCAAAATGCCTTTGGAGATGTTATTGGCCGCGTACATGGCCATCATCTCGCCGGACATGACGATGTAGATCTCCTGGGCCTTGTTCTCGCGGATGGGCATCGCGAAGCCGCCACACACAACGTCGCCGAGCACGTCGTACGAGACGTAGTCAAGGTTCTCGTATGCGCCGTTCTCTTCGAGAAAGTTGATGGCCGTAATCACGCCGCGGCCGGCGCATCCTACGCCCGGTTCCGGGCCGCCGGATTCAACGCAGCGAATCTTCTGGTATCCGTACTTCATGACCTCTTCGAGCTCAATGTCCTCGATCGTGCCCTTCTCCGCTGCCAGGCTGAGAATGCTGTTCTGGGCCTTTGCGTGCAGGATGAGGCGCGTTGAGTCTGCCTTCGGATCGCAGCCGACGATGAGAATCTTCTGCCCCATCTCTGCCAGCGCCGCCAATGTGTTTTGCGATGTGGTGGACTTTCCGATTCCACCTTTGCCGTAGAAAGCAATCTGCCGCAGTTTAGCCATCGTACCCTCCTCGGTTCTGTGATTCGTTCCTGATTCTTAAAAATCTTTCATCTGCGTCTTCATCTGCTTACCGCAAAGCAGCGACCAGATGACTGTCGGATCAGGGATGCTGAATTTCGATTTGCATCCTTGCGCTCCGGTGTACGCTTATCTATATGCAATCCCCGTGCCAAACATGATAGTCATCTATGTCTATTATGCTCAGCGAGTTACAAGTTATTCACAGCCTGTGTCGAATGCGACAATCGAGAGTTTATTTGTAGTGAACGCGACGGATCAGCGACGAATGCCTTCACTCGAAATGTTCTCTCTTCGACAGTTCAGTGACGAATTCACCCAGGCTCATCGAAATGCGTTCTATGTTGTGCCTCTCGAGAAAGCGCGCTTCGTTCGGCGTGATATCCTCCGGCAGGATGGCCCAATGCTTCTCGGAGGAGCGCTTGATGATCTGGTGCGCAAAGAGCCGCTCCAGTTGCGTCGAAAATCTGCAACCAAGGAATAGAAAACTCTTCCCTTTCCGTATTTCTTGCACAGAATCTGGAATCGGCGTCTGTATATCGATCTCTGTCAACACTTCAACAAAGTCGGAGTCGGAGACAAGATAATTGTGAGCGGGCCATACCGAACCGAGCGGCTGGTAGAGCAGAGTCTTCCAATCAGCGAAAGGCCGGTCCGCTTCGACTCCAGCGTATGTGCCGTCCGAGGTATAGTAGTGGACCCAGTTGCCGAAGTGTTCCGCTTGGCTTACACCCTGCGCCATGCCCCAACTGGAGCGCGAGCGCAACGCCTTTTGCGGAAGATCGTCGTACCAGGCATGAACAACCAATGGCAGCGCGGGCAGGCTCATTAGCAGTGTGTGCAGCGACGTGGGCTCTGCGTCCACACTGAATGCCTCTGTCATTGCACTGGTGACAGTGCTGCGATGCTTGAAATTCTCAATAAACTGCGCTGCGGCGCCCAGATTGTTTCTGACCTTGTGGGGCACGCTGCTCTTCGATGTCAAATGCCCGACAAGGACTTTGTGTGAATCGGGCAATGGACGTCCCGCACCGTCAAAGGACAGCACTCCCGGTCCAAGAAAGGGAATCGCATTCCCGCCGTCGAATGCTTGTGCAATCGAATCCAGCGGGGAGGCATTCATGCCGGCACCTCGTCTTCCAGGAGTTTTCGCGCTTCAACCGTGATCGGCAATGTTGTCGAAGCATCCATTGCAGGCAACTCCAGCCGCCATCCATTGGCGAGCGTGACCAAACCTCCCCACATCTCCGGCTTTTCGACTTCAACGATTGGCTCTTCCAGGTCCTTCTTAGCAACATATGCTGAAAGCACGCCAGAATTATTTCTGCGGATCATAACCTTCATTGCGCTCCTCCATTCGATTGTGTCGGCGCCAGTTCGTGCTCGAAGCATCCCACAACTCGATTGAGCGCGAACTCAACCATATAGACAACTGTTCCTGAGTCGGTATGATGGCCCACTTGCACAACTTCTCCTGCTTCGCCATTTTGAACCAGCAGAGCCTCCGATGGCTGCTCTGGGTACGATCCGTCGTTGAACAGGTCCGCGGTCGCCTGCACGTGTTGTCCCCATTCATAGCGCGGTGTACTAGTTTCCGTCATACACATCCTCCGGTAACAAGAAGTTCTGCCAACTCGAGCTCTTTTCGCTTCATGCCGACGCGGAAACCACTCCCAATAAACTCAACTCCGTAGATGTAGTACTGCTGAAGAAAAGTTCCGATTGAGATAACATATCCTTCCTCGCCTTTCTTTACGAGGACCTCGCCGACATCCTTTCCGGGAAAGGTGCCGTCGTTGCGTACCATAAATTTAGACCGGACCTTTTGTCCGTATTCAAATTGCGGAGGTCCATCCAATTCCACAACCCAGCCATCACGCACAATCTTTGACATATCATCGTCTCCTTTCTTCACGGTTTGACAATTTCATCTGAACAACAGTATGGGTGCCTTCGAGCAGATTCCGAGCTTCAATCAGTCTCTCCTCAACGCGCTCGCGAACTAGCGGATCCGCATCCTTGCGCATAGCATCGAGGGCGCTGATGGAAACTCGGCCCGCTGCCTCGTAACGAACGCGAATATCGGGATGGAATCGTAGAGGCAATAACTGCGTAGGAGTCAGGCGTTCGGCAACTGCAAGACAAACCGAAGCGTCAGGGTCGTCCACCATCTGAAAAAGCCACTCAGGAGAGATCCGCTGCGCAACCACACGCCGCACCTCAGGGTCCGGATCGTCGATCATGTATTTCAGTTGCGGCACTCCAATGCGCTGCGCAACAATCTGACGCACAAAGTAGTCTGGGTCTGACATCATTGGCATCAGTTCTTCGCCCTCAAGATGCGAGGCGACGCGAATCCGCACCTCGCGATGCGGATCATCGCGCAGGCGCAACAGAAAGCGGCGAGGAAGCCGCAGGGCTGCATTCCAGCGGACGGATTCGTCTTCATCGTTCAGTAAGGCGGTCAACCTGAAGACGTCAGCGTATTTGGCCGCTGCCGCGCGAACTTCGAAATAGGAATGCGAAAGAAAGTCATTGGCCAGGCTCGGATTGGTCTTGAAGAACTCCTCGATGCGCGAGGGAGAGCGATCCTGAACGCAGACGTGCTTCTGCCGGCAGCGGTCTTCGTGAATCAGCTCGCGGTGAACGCAGCCGGTGCAGCACACTTCGCGTCCCTGCCAGTCCAGCGCTTTCTCCTGTTTGCGCAGCAACATGCGTCCCTCCTCTCTAATGCCTCAGCGCCTGACGAGTGCATCCACCGGAACCAACGTCGAGGATGTTGAACATGCTTGTGCGGTTCCTCCCGGAGTCGTAACGACAAATCCTGTAACGGAACGGCTGTCAATGAAGTCCACTACCGATCCCTTCAGCAATAGGCAACTTGCGCTGTCAAGAAAGATACGCAATTCCGAATGCTTCCAAACGACTTCGTTTGCTCCCGGCTCCTCAGCAAGATCGAACTCGACGGCAAGACCGGAGCACCCGCCAGGCCGGACCTTGAGCCTAAAGCCCGAGTTAGCATCACTCGCGCACCGCATCATGCGACGAACGAACTTCTCTGCCGCCGGCGTCAATTCCATAGTTATTTGCTCTGTCTCGTTCATCTACACCGCCGCAAATCGAGTATGTCGTCGTTGATTAAGTTGCAATCAGTGCGCCTTGCCGAATATCGGCGTCGCCACGCTGTTTATGTTCGATCTCCCCGCGACGCACGCGCTCCAGATACTCTCTGAAATAAGTAAGCGCGGACTGCTCGATGTACTCGAGTGCGAATCGATCCACTGGCTCAATGCCTGCCTTCAGCAACCCTTCACTTGGGCAGTTGCCAATCCTGGAGATGAGCACGGCAGCACAATCATTGATGGCACGGATCACGGTTTCCAGGCTTTCCTCTTCTCCGAAGCCGCCCTGACAGTAGTTATCTACCCTGCGATGACCAACAAACTTCACGCCTGTAGTGCTCACCTCATAAACCTGAAACTCTTTGGCGTGACCGAAGTGCTGGTTGATGCGTCCTCCTCCCTTGCTTGCAACAGCAATCAGAATAGAGATATTGCTATCTGCGCCTGCGAGCATCTTCAGCTCCTCGTTTCTCGCCGCAACTACAGCTGCGCGTTGCCTCTCCACATCCTCCTGATACGCCTGGCGGATCTCCAGATCGTAATGAACGTCCATCTCCATGACCTTTTCAGTTGTGAACTCATTGCTGCGATCCTCGCCGAGCAGACCCACCGCATCCGCACGGCACTGGCGGCAATGGCGCATCATGTTCATCTCCCCCTCGCACGAATCCTGCAAAGCCTTTAGCTCTTGCGCGGACGGCCCGCGTGTCCCGTTGAGGCCGAACACTGTGCCATGCTCGGGTGCGGATATCAAGGGCATGATGTTATGCAGGAATGCGCCGCGCGATTTGACTGCCTTGTTGACTTCTGCCAAATGTCGATCGTTAACGCCGGGAATCATCACCGAATTCACCTTGCAGAGAATGCCGCGTTCAGTCAGCATCTCCAGGCCCAGCAGTTGACGCTCGCTCAGAATCCTGGCCGCTTCCACTCCCGCGTACTTCTTCCTGTTGTAGTAAATCCATGGATAGATCTTCGCGCCAATCTCTGGATCAATCATGTTGATGGTGATCGTCACATGATCGATATTGAGCGCCTGGATTCTATCGACATAATCGGGGAGCATAAGTCCGTTGGTCGAAAGACAAAGCTTGATATCCGGAGCCGCGTGGGTCACGAGCTCGAAGGTCTCAAATGTCTTCTCTGGGTTAGCCAAGGGATCGCCGGGACCGGCAATACCGAGCACGGTCATCTGAGGAATACTCGAGGCCACGGCAAGCACTTTCTTCGCCGCCTGCGCAGGCGTCAGCCGTTCACTGACGACACCCGGCCGGGATTCATTCGAACAATCGTACTTGCGGTTGCAGTAGTTGCATTGGATGTTGCAGGCTGGCGCAACGGCCACATGCATTCGCGCATAGTGGTGATGCGCTTCTTCGCTGTAACAGGGATGGTTCTTCACCTTTTCCCATATCTCCGGCGACAGATCGCCCTGTCCCGCGGTTGAGCCGCAACTGGGCTTTCCGCTTCCGCCCTTCGAGCCGCAGCTTTTTTGTCCGCTCCCAGGCAGAACTGGCTGCATCACGAGTAACTGTGCGACGGCCTTTCGAGTGCCATGCTCCATTGCATCCCCCATTATGTTGGAGTGCCCCGGACTGCGGGTGTTGCCAGGGGCTATTGCAACTCAGCCGCCAAAGTAGATATTGCAGATACTGCACAGCTTACGGGTGTTTTCCTTGTGTCGTAATCCTGACACACAGCGGAATGCCCAACGTTTTTGTCGCATATCGGCCAATGAAATTTGAATATGTAAGTGGTGTTTCAACGCGATAAAGCGATGGAATTTGCACGCAGCAGAACTGCATACGAGCTCAGAGAATGATCAGAACCGCTTGATCTCCACGCTGTGCTTGCGCAGTGCGTAGCCCATTTGGCGCGCCGTCAAGCCCAGCATCCGCGCTGCTTTGGCCTGCACCCATCCGGATTTCTCCATGGCATCGACCAAGCGCTGACGCTCATTCGCGTCATCCGCGCCGCTCGAACTCTCCACAGGACTGGACCGCGCATTGCGTTCATCAACCACAACGCTGGCAGATTCCGCTATCTTATGCACCGGCCAAGAACGTTCTTGCTTGGGAGAAATTACGGGAAGAGGCACATACCCCGCTTCATGCTGCTGCATCCTGTTCATGGACTTGCCCATCACCAGCGAGAGGCAGCTATCGTTGCTACAGGCAAAATCCTCCACCACAATCATCGAATTCTTTGCCAGCGCCGCCGTGCGCTTTATGCAGCTCTCCAACTCGCGCACGTTGCCGGGAAAGTCGCAGGCTGTCAGTACATCCATTGCCCGCTTGGAGAGCGTGAGCGAGGCTCCATGCTCTTCGTTGAAACGCCGCAGGAACTCTTTAGCGAGCATCCCCACATCCTCGCGCCGTTCGCGCAAGGGCGGAAGAAAGATGGGCACAACACTGATGCGATAGTAGAGATCAGAGCGAAATTGGCCTGCCAGTACTGCTGCTTCCAGGTTCCGGTTGGTTGCTGCCACCAGCCGCACATCGACCTTGATGGTACGGCCGCCGCCTACGCGTTCAAACTCGCCCTCTTGTAATACGCGCAAGAGCTTGGCTTGAAACGCTCCTGATATTTCACCGATCTCATCGAGAAATAGAGTTCCTCCGTCCGCCATTTCGAAGCGCCCTTTGTGCAATCCAATGGCGCCGGTGAAGGCTCCGCGTTCGTGGCCGAACAACTCCGACTCCAGAACTGTTTCAGAGAGCGCTGCACAATTGAGTCGAATGTAGGGCTTCTCGCTGCGAGAAGAATACTCATGAATGGCGCGTGCAAACAGTTCTTTACCCGTGCCTGTTTCTCCGCAGAGCAAAACTGGCAGATTACATCGCGCAACTTGCTGGATTTTTTCGACCACTTCGCGGATGGCCGCGCTTTCGCCGATGATCCAATCGATTCCCTGCTGACTGGACTCCGTGCGCTGCTCCAATTCCTTTTCCAGCCGGTGGCGATCCGTCATCAGCCGTTCTCGATCTCTGGCCACCAGCCTTTGCAGCGCGACGTTTTGCCCCACCAGGTTAGCCACCATGGTAAGAAAACGCGCATCTTCATCCAGCGTATGCGGAGAAGAGTGACCATCGAGCCGCTCGATCATGATGGTGCCAACGGTGCGATTGTCACCCTTGATCGGAACGCCTACAAACGATCTATCGATGGAGGGATCGCCGGAGTTCAGTTCGCTCCAATCCGCAAAGAGAGGGCTTTCCGCGATATTGCGCACCACCAGCGGCATACCGGAGACAACGATCTGCCCCACGGCTTGTTCCGGAAGCCGTTCAAAATGTTCTCTCGCTGTGGCCTCGCTCCATCCCGCACCAACCACCATCGAAGTCTGATTCTGCTCGTCAAGCAAAGCAATCAAGCCGTTGCTCATATCCAGAAAGCTGGCCAGAAGATTGATGACTCCAGAGAGCGCAACCTCGATTCGCGCAGGACGCGTCAATACTTTCGAGATCTCGTAAATTCCCATGAGCGCGGAATTTGCACGACTGCTCGATTGCATCGCACGTTCATGACTGGTGGTCTCGACTTGGCTCGACACGTCTCGCCTCCTCTCTGTGAAGGTAAAAAGATGGCTGACTGAATCCGCAATACGGAGCTGGATTGCCAATACATGGGAATCAGAGAATCGTCCACCCGCTCTGGCCTTGCGTACCAGATGCCAGTACGTTTGCAACGCTCCGGTTCGTAGGCATATTTTGGCAGAGATTTCACGCTTGGTCAATCAAGAACGCATAAGGAAAGTATTAAATCCGGAAGATTCAACGTCTAAGTCGTTCTATTCTCAATTCATTTATGCCGAGCCGCTGATCTTTATCCCTCCAGCAGCAAGAGCCGCGCTGGATCAAGCCTGATCCGCCACGGCTGCGGCTCAACGATGAGAGTTTGCCAAAGATCCTTGGGCACATCGGCCTGTAAATGTGGCAATTCACCTGGCTGAGGCGCATCGTGCAAGCGCAGATAAAGTGTCATCTCATGCGGCGCTTCGCTGGTTGCAACCAGCCAACAGTGAAATGTGTTCTCCTCGTCCGCCGCGGGATGGAACGCGATCTGATGCGAGCGGATACCGGCATGGGTCAACGCATCGGGGACCGGGTTGGCCGTTCTCAATTCGCAATTCCATGCATCCACGGCAATGCAATCGGTGGCCATACGGCGAGCAGGAGCGATGTTCTTGCATCCGGTCAGCCGCGCCGCTACAACGGTCTGCGGACGCTCGAAGAGTTGATGCTTGGGGCCGCTGGCAATTACTTTGCCGCTGTCCAGCACAAGGAGGTCGCTGCAAAAGCGGAAGGCTTCTTCCATGTCGTGCGTCACAAAGATCACCGCGCCATTGTAGCCGGCCAGTGTCGCGCGAAGCTGCTCCTCTGTTTGCCGCCGAAGATGCGGATCAAGCGCCGCAAACGGTTCGTCGAAGAGCAGCGCATCGGGCTCGATGGCCATGCACCGTGCGATTGCTACGCGCTGTCGTTGCCCGCCTGAGATCTCGGACGGATAGCGATCGGCCAGCTCGGCGATGTGCATACTTTCAAGTTGCCGCTGAACACGCGCCTGCCGCTCACGCTCTTGCAGCCTGCTTAGGCCGAAGCCGACGTTTTCAGCCACTGTCATCCGCGGAAACAATGCGTAGTCTTGAAAGACCATGCCGATCTTTCGCTCGGCAGCGGAGATCTTCTCACCTATTGCGCTGTCGTAGAGGACGCGGCCGTTAAGAACGATGCGCCCCCGATCGGGAGCGACGATGCCGGCAATCATGCGCAGTGTCATGGATTTGCCCGCGCCGGAGGCTCCCAGCAATCCAAGGGCTCCCTGGCCCGCGCGGAACCCGACCTCGAGATTAAAGTACTCAAGAGCCTTCTCTATGCTTATCTCAAGCGAAGCGGAAGCCGCGGTTTCATCCCGATTGCGCGGGAATTGCGTTTGCGAAACAGAGGCAGAAGCCAATGTTAGAGTTTTCTGATTTGGAGTCGCCTTTCGAGTCTTTCTCTCCCAGTGAAGCAAGCGAATGATAGCCAGCGACAGAAGAACGATCAGGCTCACCCACAGGAAAGCGACGTGCATGTCGCCGCCCTCGGCAGCGGAGAAGATGGCGATCGGCATCGTCTGAGTGCGTCCGGGAATGTTTCCGGCCAGCATCAGCGTTGCGCCAAATTCGCCCATCGCTCGCGCGAAAGCCAGAACCGTGCCGGCCAGCACGCCGGGCGCGGCCTGCGCCAGCAGCACTCTGCGAAAAACCCTCCACTCCGAAGCGCCAAGTGTTCTCGCGGCATCGAGAAGATTGGGGTTGACCTGCTCAAACGCGCCCAGCGTCGTGCGATACATCAGCGGAAAGGCCACGACGGTCGCCGCGATCACCGTTGCCGGCCACGAAAAAACGATAATGATGCCAACCTGCTCCAGCGCGTGGCCGATGAAGCTGCGCCTCCCGAGCAGCAGGAGGAGAAAGAAACCGACGACCGTGGGAGGCAAAACCAGAGGAAGCGTCAGAAGGCCGTCGATCCACGCGCGAAAGCTGCCGTGAATGTCATACATCAGCCGCGCCGCCAACAGTCCAAGAAAGAACGTGGCGATTGTGGCCACGCAGGTAGTAGCCAGCGAAATCCAAAGCGGCGAATAGTCAAAAGGCAGTGTCACGGTGCTGCTATTGTAAACCCGTGCTTCATGAAGATCGCTTGAGCTGCCGGACTGCGGAGAAACTCGACGAATCTGCGCGAGGCCTCTTCATTGCGGCTTCCTTTGATAACTGCCACGGGATAAACAATCGGGTCATGCGTCGATTCAGGAGCAGTGGCCACAACTCGAACCTTGCCGGAAGCCTTTGCGTCGGTGGCATACACCAGGCCCGCATCGGCATTGCCGGTTTCTACATAAGTCAAAACCTGGCGGACATCTTTTCCCAACACAAACTTGGCGCTGAGCTGTTCCCAAAGATGATAAGACAAGAGCGTTTGCTTGCCGTACTGGCCTGCCGGAACGCCGGCCGGGTCGCCCAGTGCAATGAGCCGGATTGATTTGTCCGCGAGTCCCTGAAAATCACGAAGTTTAGAATCAAGCGGCGCAATAAGAACCAGTGTGTTTCTCAACAGATTACGACGCGTTCCAGCAACGATCAGCCCGTTGGCTGCAAGATCATCCATCGGCTTTGCCGCGGCGGATAAGAAAATGTCCACCGGTGCTCCCTGGACGATTTGCGCGGCAAGGGTTCCGGAAGAACCGAAGTTGTTGCTGAATTCGATATTCGCGTAGCCGTGCTCATAGACATCCTCTGTCTCTGCGAGCGCATCCTTCATACTTGCAGCCGCGGATACTGTTAGCCGCGTCTGTGCTAAACAATAGCAAGCGCAAGTCAGTATTATCAGCGTGGCAACCACAACTCTGCCGCAAATCATCATTGCACTTAGTCTTAATCCAGACTTCGATTTCACGTTTGTTTCCTTGTCGGGTGATTAGTCCGGTATGGACCGGCACATTATGAATGTTACATCCACCATGATGGTTTCAGTGATTTCGCGGCCCGAGATTGCTCTTCAGGCCGCGTTATACGCCAGCAACCTAGAATGGAAGACGCAAGGTAATGACAGTAGCGTGATTGTAGGAATGATAATGAGAGACTGCGATCTGCTGACCTGCGCCAAAGGTTAAACCCAGCCGGCCGGGTTTACCCTTTGCGTCGTGCGATAGAGGAATGCGGCCAATGATAAGCCCGGGAGTTGCAAAGACTGCAATGTCGCCATCCGTGGAGCTACCTTTGTAGAAGGATGAGTTGAGCTCGACCTCCGGCCAGAAGAATCTGGCGACTCCCGTGGTCGCAATACGATACTGGGCAACATTGTTCCAGGTGATGGTGTGCCCCAAACCCACAGCGTTGGTAACCGGTAGTGAGCCGCCAGCTGTCGAAGTGAGAGCCAATTGTTTAAAGCCCTTTCCGACTGCAAGCGTCGGCGTAACAATGGCACAGCAGCTTCCGTTTGCGTTCTTGCCAGTGGGAATTGATCCGGCCACAAATGCAGTCACAATTGCGTTGCCATGTTCCTCATTGCGCGCAAAGAAACGGTATTTTCCAAGAAAAGAAATGTCCCCGAATCCGTCCTGCGCGCCATTGGAGCGATTAAAGAATGGTGGAACATTGACAATGATCTCCGTGTGTTTCTCCGGAATCAGTTCCAGTCCCTTGCCATTCCCATAATTCCAGATGGCGAAACGCTTGGGGTTGTACTGATGAACAAAATCTGTGCGGACCTCCTGTTCGAGCCGGGGCGTAACCGTGACCAGTGGCGTCACCCAATGAGGCTGTTCGGCCTGCGTGGCGCTCACCCGTGCCTGATAGCTTTTGATGAATGTCGTTGTCTGACCTGCGAGAGTACCTGCTACCCCGATCATTCCAACGCTGACAAAGAGAAGACGATAATGGCATTTTTTCATTTGTTCCTCCAAAGAAATGCTGCTTCGAGTTTGATTTGTGGTCGCTTGACAGCCTTACGTCGGCGCGCTCGGTACGCGTGTTCTGTAAGGCGGAATGAGCTGGATCAATTTGCAGCGATTAAAACAAGTATACACGACAATGTATTTTTTGCAAGACTTTCGTGATGGAAGAGATTATTTATATGAACGTACGCAGGAACGCCTCGGATTGCAGATCGCCGGCAAAGACGAGAATCCGAAGCTCTTTTGGCCAAATCCGTTGAAAAATCGATCTGCTAGGAAACCGCTGACAATTCGAGACGCTCTCACTGTTTTTCGTCAATCAGAACGCGCTTCAAACACCGATCAGTACGTTGGACGCCTTCACGATCGCGCTGACCTTGTCGCCTCGTTGCAGTCCGAGCGCATGCACGCTCTCCTTGGTGATTGACGCAATGACGGTAACGCCGCCGGTCAGCTTAATCGCCACTTCGCTGTTGACCGCTCCGTCATGGGAACTGGTCACTTCGCCGGCCAGCACGTTGCGAGCGCTCAACTTGGCGCCATCCACGCCCTTGCCGACGATCACTTCGTTGGCTTTAATAATCGCATAGGCTGTCTTGCCCGCCGCCAGGCCCAACGAATCAACGCTGGAGTTTGTGATGACGGAGACGACGCGCTCCCCGCCTACCAGGACAAGAGCGACCTCTGAGTTGACAGCTCCCTTGGTGACAGTATGCACCTTGCCCTCAAACACATTTCTCGCACTGATCTTCATATAATTCCTCCAGTCAATTGCCAGGTTCGCGGCGTAGCGCACTGGGTTGCCGCTTCTGGAATCAACAGTACCATGAACCGTTTCAAATGCACAGTATTGGCTTGCTCACTCGGTGTCTGCCTTTCCTGATTCAAAGCGATTATCTGCGACCACATCCGATGCGGACTTGGCCTTCAACCAGCCGGCATGAGACTGCTCAAAGGAATCGAAAGCCGGAACGTATGGTTTGATGTCGAGCAGTGGAGTTCCGTCCAGCATATCAACATCAGCGATATACAAACAATTCTGCTCAATATGCAGTAGGCGAACGACAGAAATGCCAATGTGATTGGGCCGGACTGGAGAGCGTGTGGCGAAGACGCCTCGCTCGGTCGTGTCGAGATACGGGCGAACAACCAACTGCGCTTTTGAGGCGCGATCGAATTGGTAAATCAACCAGAGCCGGTCGAAGTCTTCCAGGTCACGCAGCCCTTCGATCAGATTCGGAGTCACCTCGACGACACCCTCCGCGCCTTTGCCGGCTACGCCCTGAATCGGGGTTCCCTCAGCAGATTTGAAGGGCGTATGAATCACGCCTATGGGTGCAATTGCCAGATTCTCAACGCGAGTCGGCCATTCCCTCTTGTGCATTTTCCCTCGTATCCGTATCATGAGTCGCGTATAGAGTACAGGCTATTTTGCCACGAGGCACGGATGCAATCAAACGAAGTACAAACGAATCTCGCGCAATTGAGGGCCAAACGAGCGATCTCCGCGGCGAGTTTGGCAGCGGAAGCCGGCGTCAGCCGCCAGACGATTCATGCCATTGAAGCTGGACTCTATGTCCCCAACACGGCGGTGAGCCTGAAGCTCGCGCGCATCCTCGGCACAACGGTTGAGGAATTGTTTCAGCTCGAACCAGAGCGGGAAGTGATTGAGGAGACCGCTGAAGTCTTCATTCTCGGTGAGGTGGCTTCGTTGCCGAGGGGGCAGCCTCTGAGAGTGGCAAGCGTCAATGACCATTTAGTCGCCGTATCGCCCGATCCGGCGAGTTGGGGCCTGCAACCGACTGATGCCGTTTTTCTTGCGCCCATACGTGCCGGAGGCAGCGGCGTCAATGCCAAGGTTCGGCTCTTTGGCAATGGCTGGAAGAACCCCGGACGCATCCTTCTCGCTGGTTGCGATCCCAGTGCATCGCTGCTCGCGCACTCGCTTGAACGGCAGGGTTTTGAGCTCATTATCGCGTATGAAAACAGTTCGCAAGCCCTTGATTTGCTGCATAAAGGGCTGGTTCATATCGCCGGTACACATTTGGCGGAGAAGGCAATTGACAAGGCTGACTTATTGCCGATCAGCAAGATGTTTCCTCGCAATTCTATTGCTGTTCTCTCCTATGCGATGTGGAAGGAAGGGCTGATCGTCGCTCAGGATAACCCTAAGAAGATAGCAGGCATTGAAGATTTATCGCGAAAGGACATTCGCATCACAAATCGTGAACCAGGGGCAGGCTGCCGCCGCTTATTGGACGACCTGCTTCGGAAGAATCGAATTGCAAGTGACAAGGTAAGAGGCTACAACCAAATCACGCCAGGGCAACTTCCCGCCGCACGGCTGGTTCAGAGTGGAGAGGTGGACTGTTGCATTGGCACGCAAGCCGCTGCGGCCTCCATGGCCCTGACCTTCCTTCCACTTGCAGAGAAACCCTACCTCTTGGTACTCCGCCGTGCGCATCTTACACTGCCGCCAGTCCAGGCACTGATCGAGACGCTGGGTCGAACTGCGTACCGGCGCGAAGTAGAAACCTGCGTCGGTTACGATATGCGCATGGCAGGCGCCAGACTTATCTGAAGCGCAGTGGTTCTGTTTAACCTGAAGCGTTCAGCATTCCAACTATTGCGGGTAGTCCTGTGAAGCAGCTATTTTATGTACCGGGTACTCCCGATTTAACCCCGGCTCGCTTGTCTGCCTCTCTCTCAAACAAGTCTTGTGAGGCCATTGCAATAGTTAGGGTTTGCTTTCCTTTTGTGCATACTCTTGGTTGTAAGTGGAGTGCCGGGCACTCCAGTTGTCGGTCAAGGAAGTGTCAGGGCTTCGGGGCGTTTCAGGGGACACAGTTCACCGCTGCATACAACGGAAGGAGCTGCGGGCTCTCAAGTTGCCTACTCGTTCGAATCGGAGGCGTCGGGTTTATGAATGCTTCCGCATCGCCGAGGGGAAGCTGGATCGTTTCACACGGGCCAATAGGACTTCCTGAGAGAGCCCCGGCGATGAGCCGGGGTTTTCCTCTTAGAATGGAAGGACGGAGAGTTTGCCGAGTGGTTGATGGCTCCGGTCATGAAAACAGGCATACCAGAAAGGGTATCGGAAGATCGAATTCTTCGCTCCCATTTTCCTTCTTTCTTCACCCATGATGAGTTGACGTCAACGCTCTCAATCAGATGCAACGAATATTCCGGTGTGGAAACGCCTGACTCCAGTTGCAGGGGGCTCCGGGTTTCAGTGCGCACTATGGATCGCCGCACTCCTTGGATCAAGTGCAGATAGCGGAAGTGTCACAGCGATCTGCGCTCCACCACATTCGCGATTTCGGGCTGAAACAGCTCCTCCGTGAGCACGCACCACTGCGTCGACGAAGGCCAGGCCAAGCCCATGGCCGTTCGACTCTTTTCCCTTGACCCGGCGCTCGAAGAGATGCGAACTAACTTCCGCGTCGAAACCGGGCCCATCGTCTTCCAGGATGAGCGAAGCAGCGCCGTTCTCGGCCTTGAGCCGCAGGCTGACCGCGCAACCCGCGGGCAGGTGCTTCAGCTCATTGTCAAAGAGATTCGCGATCATGCGGTGGATGAGCGCCTCATCGGCCACGATGGCGAGTGGTCCGCCGCTGTGCAGCCGGATTTGCAGGCCCTTTTCCGACATCGACGGCTCGTAGAGATCGATCATAATGCGTAACAATTCGTCCAGGTCAAGGGAAATGCGGTTGAGGCGTAGGGCATCCGCCTTGGCCTCGGCAACATCGAGAGATTTGTTCAGAAAATCGGTGAGCCGATCCAGTTCCTCGATTGCAGAGACGATGGGCTCAGCCTGCTCAGCCGGCATGCCCGCCGACAACGACATCTCCAGCTTTCCGCGAATGGCGGTGAGGGGGCTGCGCAGATCATGGGCCAGCGAATCGGTGATGGTGTGCAATTGGTGCATGGAACTCTCGATGCGATCGAGCATGCGGTTGAGCGTCAAGGCCAGGTGGCTGACTTCGTCGCGCTCGCCGGTCGTCGGCACCCTGGCCGTCAGATCAGAGTGGCCTATACCGGAAGCAGCCTCGGCAATCCTCCGCACGTGGCTCAACATGCGCCGGGTGGTGAAAAAGACGATGCCGAACTCGAAAAGAACAAGCAGCAGCCAAAGCAGGAAGAATTGCAGGCGCAGGCTTCTGAGCACGCGCAGCTCATCCCGCTCGGAAAGTCCGAGATAGATATAACTTCCATCATTCAGGCGAATCGAAGCCACGCGAAAGGGGACGCCGAAGCCCTGGACGTGCAGGTCAGTGGGATGATCGGAAACAATACTGAGGGCCTGAATAGCCTTCAGGGCCGGAGCGCCCTCTCCCGCGCCAACCCACAGTTGCAGCGACCCGTCGCCACCGGTTTGAAGAAAGAACACCGAGTCGTTCGAGTTGCTCTCGGATATCTGCCTGTTGGGCACCTCCTTGCCTGCCAGCTCGGCTACTTCACCCACAACTCTGTCGTGGAGTGCGTCTTTCGGCGTTCGTTCAGCGACATCGCCCAGCACTTCCACCTCTCCCGACAGCCATGCGTCGCTGCGCCGCTGAATATCGCCGGCGACAAAGCGATGAAGAAAGATGAAAACCATTATGGTTCCGCAGGCAAAGGCCAGCGTGGCCCACAGCGAGATGCGCCATGCGGCAGAGCGCATCACGGGCTTAACGGTCCTTGAGAACATAGCCCACACCTCGCAGCGTTCGAATCAGAGGCTGCTGCCCCAGGCCATCCACCTTGCCGCGCAGGCGATAGATGTGAACATCCACGACGTTGGTATCCGGCTGGATGCGCATGCCCCAAACCTGGTCGAGAATCATGGAGCGCGTTACCACGCGGCCCGCATTGCGACAGAGATACTCCAGCAGGACAAACTCCTGGGTCGTGAGCTGCAAGAGCTGTCCTGACCGGGTCGCCTCGCGGCGAAGCAGATCCAGTTCAAGATCAAGGACCTGCAGCCGGGTTGCCTCGGTGCTGGAGGGGCTATTGCGCTTTAGAAGGTTGCGGAGCCTTGCCAGCAGCTCGGCAAGCGCGAAGGGCTTGGTGAGGTAATCATCCCCGCCCTGCTCCAGGCCTCGCACACGATCATCGACACTGCGGCGCGCCGACAGAATCAGCACCGGCGCCCGAACTCCCAGTTGGCGTAGCTTGAGAATCAGGCTGATGCCGTCCTGGTCGGGCAATCCAAGATCAACGATCAGTATGTCGAACTGGCCATCAACAGCCAGACGTTCGGCCGCTCTGCCATCTACTGCCGCTTCCACTTGATACCCCGCTTCCTCAAGCGAGGTTAGCAGGAATCTCTGGATGTCGATTTCGTCCTCAACGAGCAGCAGCCGCATGAGTGGATATTAGTTCATTTCAACAGGATTTTCATGGATATATCCGAGTTGTAACATGAATTGTGATGGTATATTGCTTCATCCGTAGATGAACACATCGTCATGTATGTGTTGTTTGGCCGTCATGCGTCTTTGGTAAGGTTGAGTACAGTCGGAAAATGTATTCCCCGGAGATGAACCAATCTTCATGAAGATAGAAGGATGTCCTGCTCTCCAATGGAGTGGGCAATCCGTCTCACCCATGAATTGCAATGGAGCCGACCGTACGGGAGAAAGACCGGATGGATTCTCCCGTACCAGCGACCTGTTGAACAACTGGAAAGATGAAGACGAGGACATGAGCGCCAAAGGCGCCTTGCATGAACAAATTGAATTCAATGCCATTCGCGGATGCATTCCGAGCATCCATGCCGCTGCCCGCCGCCCTCGATCCGCATTTAGAGGAAGCGCTTCGCCATGTGCTGGACAATCCCGGCAGCCTGGTTCGCCCGAGGCTGGTCTTTCAGATGGCGGCGGCGTACGGCCTGACGAGCGCTCACGCCAAAGACCTGGCCATCGCGCTCGAATACTTCCACACCGCTTCTCTTCTCTTTGACGACCTGCCGTGCATGGACAATGCCACAGAGCGTCGCGGCGTGCCCTGCATTCATCTCGCCTATGGAGAAGCTGGGGCGATCCTGACCGCGCTGGCCCTGATCAATCGCGCCTACGCGCTCTGCTGGCGCGCTGTCTCCGGCGCTTCACCGCACGTGCAGGCGCGCGCATTGGAGTATATCGAGCAGTGCCTCGGCGTGGAAGGGCTGCTCAACGGCCAGAGTCTCGATCTGCACTACGCAACATTGCCGCACAACCGCGAGACGACGGAGAGCATCGCGCGCGGCAAGACCGTTTCGTTGATCCGGCTCACGCT
>Ga0302320_10001492_pt1 | contig 56319 bp, 47 predicted proteins | sample Bog_T0_3_FD_202130 | JGI IMG/M metagenome (GOLD analysis project Ga0302320, IMG submission 202130) | Peat permafrost microbial communities from Stordalen Mire near Abisko, Sweden - Bog_T0_3 | ecosystem: Environmental > Terrestrial > Soil > Wetlands > Peat | place: Sweden: Abisko, Stordalen Mire...
ATCAACGTCGTCAGGGGATAATACACCATCGGTTTGTCATAAACCGGCTGCAATTGCTTGCTCGCCACCAAGGTGAGCGGATACAGCCTGGAGCCGGCGCCCCCGGCCAATATGATTTCTTTCATTTCATTGCAGCATAAGAATTTCCGGAAAAGCTGGAAACTTAAAAATCTGTTCATTTTTATTTGAATTCTTTGGCGGACATGGTATGCTTGGTCTTATCAATTTGGAGAGTCCAACAAGCCATGACCAATAATGGTGTCACAGACGACCGCCGAGCCGATGCTGCCAGTCCGGATACCGGGCTGGCAGCGTTGGAAGCCGATGTCATCGAATTGTTTGTGCAATTTTCCCGGGTGCTTGGCCAGCCCCGTTCCATCGCAGAAATTTACGGTTTGCTCTTCATTTCAGCCCAACCCCTGACCTTGGATGACCTGGTGGACCGGCTGCAATTGAGCAAGGGCTCGGCCAGCCAGGGCTTGAAATTTCTGCGGGAACTGGGCGCCGTACGGCCGGTCGCCGTGGCGGATGCCCGCCGGGTGCATTACGAGGCCGTGGCGGAACTGCGCAATCTGGCCGGGAACTTCCTGAGCCAGCAAATTGCCGCTCATTTGAGCGACAGTGACGCCCGGCTGGAACGAATTTTGGTCCAGGCGCAGACTTTGACGGGTTCCGGGCGGAAACATGTGCAGGCCCGGGTCAAAACGTTGCAGAGTTGGGAGAAGAACGGCAGGCGGGTGCTGCCGTTCCTCCTTAAAATGCTGGGCGGAAAGTAGTTGCGGTCAAAATCCCGGGGCTCATGCCAGGGTACAAAAACATAACCGACGGCGGCCCCGCAGGGGTGGCCGGGCGGAGTTTGAATGGAACTGTCTGCGGAAAATACCCCGTGACGGCCAAGGGCGGCAGCTTTTCAGCACTTGGGCACTGAAAAGCAGAGGTCAGGAAAATATGCAAATCAACTCGGCAAAAGATTTGAATGTTTATCAGAAAGGGTATGAACTCCCGATGAACGTATTCAGGTTGAGCCAGGAGTTTCCACCCGAGGAAAAGTTCGCTCTGTCCAGTCAAATACGCCGGTCTTCCCGATCAATTTGTTTAAATCTGCGTGAAGCCTGGGCCAAACGCAGGTATGAAGCCCACTTTATAAGCAAACTCACCAATCGCGACGGAGAAAACAGCGAAACTGACTCGTCGTTGGATTTTGCCAAAGATTGCGGCTATATCACCGTGGAACAACATTTCAAATTAACTTCGCTCTGCCAGGAAATCGGCAAGATGATTGGGAGCATGATTCGCCATCCCGGCCCCTTTCTGACCTCCGACCTCTGACCTCTTCTCTTTCTATGAAAACCATCCTAGTTACCGGTTCATCCGGCCTGATCGGCTCCGAAGTTTGTGTGCATTTTGCGCATGAACTCGGCTACCAAATCCACGGTGTGGATAATAATCAACGCGCGGTCTTTTTTGGTCCGCAGGGGGACACGCGCTGGAACCAGCAACGGCTGCAGGCGAGCCTGCCTGCGTTCAGCCATCACGAACTGGACATCCGCGACCGGGCGGGGGTGCTGGCCCTCGTCAAGCAGCTTCGGCCCGGGGTGATCGTGCATACGGCGGCGCAGCCGAGCCATGACCGCGCGGCCGCCATTCCCTTTGATGATTTTGACACGAACGCCGTCGGCACGCTGAATCTGCTCGAGGCGGCGCGACAGTTCTGCCCGGAATCGCCGTTTGTGCACATGAGCACAAACAAGGTGTACGGCGACGCGCCCAACCGCATCAAGTTGAAGGAGCTGGCGACGCGCTGGGATTATGATGACCCCGCCTACACGCCGGGCATCGCCGAGACTTTCACGATTGATCAGTCCAAGCATTCGCTGTTTGGTGCGTCCAAGGTGGCGGCGGACGTGATGGTGCAGGAGTACGGACGTTATTTTGGCATGCCGACCTGTGCGCTGCGCGGCGGCTGTCTGACGGGTCCGAACCACACCGGGGTGGAGTTGCACGGGTTTTTGAGCTACCTCATCAAGTGCAACCTGGAGGGCCGCACCTACAAGGTATTCGGTTACAAGGGCAAGCAGGTGCGCGACAACATCCACAGCCACGACGTGGTGCAGTTCATGAGCCGGTTTGTGGCCGCGCCCCGGCAGGGCGAGGTTTACAATCTGGGCGGCGGCCGCGCCAACTCGGTGTCCATTTTGGAGGCGTTTGACCTGATCGCCTCCATCTCCGGCAAAAAGATGCTGCATGAATATGTGGACCAGAATCGGGCGGGCGACCACATCTGCTACATCAGCGACCTCTCCAAAATGAAGGCGCATTATCCGGGCTGGGACATCACCAAGGATTTGAAGACCACCTTTGAGGAGATCCACCAGGCGTGGGTCACGAGAAAAGGCTGAAGATTGACGGGCGGCGGCCCGATTGGGAATCACTACAGAACAGACTGGTTTATCGATTGGAAAAAGTGCGTGTACTCCTGATCAATCGCTTCTTTGGCGGCCAGCAAACTCCCACCGGCCGGATGTTGCTGGATGTGGCGCAGGAACTAAAGCGACAGGGACATGAAGTGGAAGTTCTGGTTTCCAAATCCAAGTACGCCGGAGCCCAGGGGGTGGCCGACAGTGAGAGCCGGGAATTTAAGATGGCTTATGTCCGGGAACTGGGCGGCGGGCGGTTGTTTCATTGGACCGGTTTCTGGCTGCGGGCGGCCGGCAAGCTGGCTTCACGACGATGGGATAGTTGCGTGCTGCTGACGGACCCCCCGTTCCTCCCGTTCGCCGCCTGGTTGACACGAATTTTTCGGACACGTCGGCAGCGAATCTTCTGGTGGACCATGGATATTTATCCGGAAGCGTTGGTGTCGGCGGGGATGCTTCAGGAGCCCGGCTGGCCTTGCCGATGCCTGCGTCGGCTGAATGAACTTGGATTAAGTCAAATAAGCGGGGTGGTTACTTTGGGCCGGCGTCAACAGCAGCGGTTGCAAACCTACCGGCGATGGAATCCGGCGGCGGATTTTTCGACGGTGGTGGCGCCATGGGATAACCGGCCCATCGACCGGGTGGATGTTGCGGCCAACCGGTTGTTGAACCGGCTGGCCCTGTCCGGAAAAAAGGTGGCGCTGTATAGTGGCAACTTGGGTGAAGGGCATTTGTTTCTCCCCTTTGTGGCGGCCGCCCGGTGGTTGCACGAACAGGGGCGGAAAGACTGGCAGTTGGTTTTTGTGGTGCGCGGGGCGGGGCGGCATGAGCTTGCGGTCCGGGCGGCCGGGCTGCCAAACGTGACGGTGCTGGACTATTTGCCGGCGGCGGAAACGCCGGATTTGCTTTGGTCCGCAACGGTGCATTTGATCAGCATGAAGCCGGGTTGGGAGGGAGTCATTGTGCCCAGCAAGTTGTATGGGACGGTGCAAACGAACGCGCCGGCTTTGTTTCTGGGTCCTTTGGATGCCGACACCGCCGTGGCGATTGAAGGTGCCGGCCGCGGTCTTTCGCTGCCACCGACCGCCACCGGGGAAGAAGTGGTGCGAACATTGGACGAACTGGCCACGCCGGCCTGGCGGCGGAATCCGCAATCCGACACTACCGGGCCGGGCCGGGTCGCCGCGTTCATCACCAGAGTCTGACCTCTGACCGCTGACCTCCGACCTCAGCGTCGTAAAATGCCCCGTTTCATCTTTATTGTGCTGCTGGTCTGGCTGCCGGCCTTTACCCGGGCCGCCGGGTTGAACATCCCGCGTCTGGACTGGCAACCGCGGTCGGACTGGATCAATGTGCGGCAGGATGTGCATCCGGCAGCGGTTGGAGATGGCACGAATGATGACACGGCCGCCATCCAGTCGGCACTCAACCTCGGCACCAACGGCCGGACCATCTACCTGCCACCGGGTGACTATCGGATCACCCAGACCTTGGTTTTTTCCGGACCGGGGGTGGGATCGGCAATCATCGGTCATGGGCGCGACACCCGCCTGATCTGGGACGGCGCGGAAGGCGGACGGATGTTCTGGAGCGACGGGATTGCCTACAGCCGGTATGTGGGTTTGACTTGGGATGGGCGAGGCCGGGCGGCCGTCGGCTTTGATCATGCAGCCGTGCGGCGGTTTGAAACCGAAATTGATCACGTCGATGAAGCGTTTCGCAATTTCACCGGCTATGGCATCCGGGTTGGTTGCCAGCAGAAGCAGGCTTCCGCAGAAATCATCTATCATAATTGTCTATTTGAAAATTGCGGGACCGCCATCGCCCTGTTGGACTTTAACGACTACGACAATACTGTGGATGGCTGCGAGTTCCGTAATTGCGGCACGGGCATACAAACGATTAAATCCAATTTCTATGCGCGGAACTGTCACTTTCAAAACACGCTGGGCGCGGATTTTGAGATCAATGTGGAACATGGCTGTTCCATCCGCCGATGCACCTCGGAGGGATCCCAATGCTTCGTGCGGGAGCGCAGCACCATTGCGCCGCTGGTCCTGCAGGACTGTCAGGTGGCGATGTGGCGGGATCCGGTGGCGGCGGTTTATCTCGCCGGCCCGGCCCTGATGATGGATTGTTCGTTCCGCCGTCCGCCGTCCGCCGCCGCACCGGTCAGATTGACAAACCGCCGGCAAGCGGTGCTGGTGAGCGGCAATGAGCCGGCCTTGGTACAGGAACTGGTGGGCGGTGACGCCACCAATCAAGTGCTGGTCATTCCCGCCGGTCCGGTCCGCGGTGCAGTGGTGACCTCGGCCAGCGAGCATTTTCTGCAAACGGTCGAGAATGTATCGGGCCGGGTCTTTGACGCCGTGCGTGACTTTGGCGCCCGGGGAGATGGTCAGGCCGATGACACGACCGCCATTCAGTCGGCGATTGACGCGGCGCGCGAGCATGGCCAGGGCGCGACCGCCTACCTGCCCGCCGGACGCTATGATGTGGCGCGCACCTTGGCAGTAACTGGTGCGAACTATCGGGTGGAGGGCGGCGGCTTTCGTTGTGGACTGGTTTGGCGGGGAAAAGCCGGTGCGCCGTTCATCGCCGTGCGCGGGGTGGAAAATGTCACCCTGGCTGATTTTGCAGTGGGCATGCATGACCTGGGCCAGATGACCCATGGTGATGATATCTTGATCACGTCCCCCAATGGCAGGCCCTGCCGGTTGGCGTTGGAAGATGTGTTTGCGTTTGGCATGTATGATGCAGCGCCGGACAAACACGGGCTTCACTTGCAAGGCCTGCTGGCGGGCAGCGTAGTAGTGGCCGATCATGTACAGGGGAATGTGCGGATCACGGATTGTGCCCGGGCGCAACTGCTGTTCCGGACCTCATACGAAGGCACGGTCACCATTGATGGCAGTGCGGTTCCCCGCGATGGGCTGATTGGTTTTCTCACGCGGTTGACCACAAAATCCCACCCCGCCCTGCGGGTGTTTGACAATCAATCCGTGGTCATGAGCGATTTCTATGTCGAGCAGAGCGACCAGGTCGCGGTCATTTCCGGGAAGGCGGGCCAACCCCCCGGCGCGGTGACCCTCCAGGGGCCAAAAGTGCACTTGCTCACTGAGGAGCCGGTGTTGGATATCCACGATTATGCCGGGCGGATTTATTATCAGAGCCAGTTTTATATCGGCCCGACGTCCACCCGGTTCCGGTCGGATGGTGACCGGCCGTTGCAGCTCCTGCTGGCGGGCGGTTTCTGGTATCACAGCCAGCCGGTGTTTGACTTGAATCCGGCGACCGCGTTGACGCTGCTGGGCAACGGCGGCAATCCTGAGGCGGTCGCGGATACGACCGTCACCCCGGCGGCACGGGACGACCTCTCGGCGGCGCTCGATGATTTGCGCCGCCTGGGCCGGCTGGATGATGCGTGGTCCAATCACCCGCGGTGATGCCGCCCTGCCCTTAGGGGTAGATTTTGGTTTGGCGCTTGTCCCATATATACATCGTTGCTAATGTCAGTATTAGCCGTTAAATCAGAAAGCATGGTCAAATTGTGATTGCCGCTTGGTCAGGTGGAAAACCCGGCCGGGTCTGGCCGTTAGCATGTACGATTATCAACAACTCAAAACCGTGATGACCGCTGCGGCCAATTATCCGTTTACGGGCTTTTGATCATGTGCGGCATCGCAGCCATATTCAATTACGCCACGGGCGAACCGATCAACTCCACGGAGTTGGGAAAGGTTTTGGCCCAACAAAGCCGACGCGGTCCGGATGGTACGGGCGAATGGCTGGGTTGGCAGGGGGCCGTGGGTCTGGGGCATCGCCGGCTTTCCATCATTGATCTTTCCGAGGCCGGAGCCCAGCCGATGATCAGCGCCGATGGGGCGTGTGCCGTCACTTTCAATGGTGAGATTTACAACTATCGTGAGTTGCGGGCGGACTTGGAACGGCGGGGCCGCCATTTCCGTTCCGGCAGCGACACCGAGGTCTTGTTGCACCTCTACCAGCTCGAAGGGGAGGCCATGCTGTCCAAGTTACGGGGCATGTTTGCGTTTGCCATTTGGGATGACCGGCGGCGCGGCCTGTTGCTCGCCCGGGATGGGTTTGGCATCAAGCCCCTCTACTATTCCAATGATGGCCGGACCTTGCGGGTGGCCTCTCAGGTCAAGGCCCTGCTGGCGGGTGGCGGCGTCGACACCTCGCCGGAGCCGGCCGGTCATGTGGGCTTTTTTTTGTGGGGCCATGTGCCGTCACCTTACACACTTTACCGGGGCATTCGCGGATTCCCCGCCGGTCACAGCCTATGGGTGGATCGCCACGGCACCGGCCCGTTTAAAAAATTCTGGAGCATCTCGGGGCTGTTGGCTGACGCAGAAGCGGCCGGACCCCTGATCCACCCAGCTGCCGAAGACAGCGGGCGGCTGCGGAATGCGCTGGCTGACTCCGTCCGGCATCATCTCATTGCCGATGTGCCCGTCGGAGTGTTTCTTTCCGCCGGTCTGGACAGCGGCACCTTGGCGGCCCTGGCATCGGAAAACTCTGCCGCCTTGCACACCGTGACCCTGGGGTTCAATGAGTATCGCGGCACGCCAGCGGATGAAGTGCCCCTGGCCGAGCAGGTGGCCCGCCAATATGGCACCCGCCACCAGACCGTCTGGGTGAGCAAACAGGATTTCCGCTCTGAATTGGGCTCCCTCATGGGGGCGATGGATCAGCCGAGTTGCGATGGGGTCAACAGTTTCTTTGTCAGTCTGGCGGCGGCGCGGGCGGGGTTGAAAGTGGCCTTGTCGGGGGTGGGCGGTGATGAATTATTTGGCGGCTACGCCAGCTTTTTGGAGATTCCCCGCGCGGCGGCCACTTTTCATTCATTTCAGCATTGCCGGCCATTGGGCCGGATGTTTCGCCTCGTCTCCGCACCGATCCTGAAGCGCCTGACTTCCCCGAAGTATGCCGGGATTTTGGAGTATGGCGGCACTTACAGCGGCGCTTATCTGTTGCGGCGCGGCATGTTCATGCCTTGGGAACTGCCGGAGATCTTGGATGCCGACCTGGTTCGTGAGGGCTGGAATGAATTGCAAACCCTCGTCCGGTTGGACGAAACGGTGCAGAGCCTCCGCTCGCCGCACCTGAAAGTTTCCGCCTTGGAAATGACCTGGTATATGGGCAACCAGTTGTTGCGTGACACCGACTGGGCGAGCATGCATCACTCCATTGAAATCCGCACACCATTCGTGGACACCGCCTTGCTGCGGTCGCTGGCCCCGCAACTTTTGGAGCCGACGCCCCCCACCAAGCAGGACATGGCCCGGACGCCCCGGCTGGCACTGCCCGACAGGGTGCTCCACCGGCCAAAGACAGGTTTCACCGTGCCCGTGCGCCAGTGGCTGATGAATGAGGACGAGGAGCATCCCGGGGAACGTGGATTGCGCGGCTGGGTCCGGCATGTCTATGCCGCCTATCATGAGGATCAAGAGCCGGCCGGACCCACCGGGGCCGCGTTGCGCCCATCGCCGCCAAGGCCTCGTCGCCGGGCCGCCGGCAAAAAGAAGGTGCTGGTCTTTCGCATCGGTCAATTGGGGGACACCGTGGTGGCGCTGCCGGCCTTGTGGACGGTGCGCAAGCATTTTCCCGATGCCGAGCTGACCCTGCTCTGCGACCGGCATCCGGGCCGTAATTTTGTGATCGGCGCCGATTTGTTGCGCGACAGCGGGTTGTTTGAAAAATTTGAGTTTTATCCGGTGTGGCCGGATGGAGAGCATCCTGCGACCTATGCCTATGAAATGGTGAAACTCCTGCAGCGATTACGTCGGCAGCATTATGATTTGTTGGTTTACCTGATGCCTTCCGTACGCACCCGCAAGCAAATGTTGCGCGACCGGCGATTCTTCCGAATGGCCGGCATCAAACGATTCATCGGCATGACTAGGATTGCCGAATTGCCGGAACGTGAGCCCGATCGTGCTCTTTGCGAGGTGTCGCACGAGGCGGAACTCCTCCTGGCCCGGCTCGCCGCCTCGGGACTGCCCATTCCGCCGGCCGGCCAGGGGTCGCTGAACTTGAAGCTGGCCGTGAAAGAGCAGGTTGAAGTCTCCCAATGGCGGGGCTCCCTGTCAGGTGATGCCGGCCGGCCACGGATCGCCTTTGGTCCCGGCTCCAAAATGTCGGCCAAACGCTGGCCGGCCGAACGCTTTGCGGAAGTTGGCCGGCTCTTGATTGAACGGTACGATATCTGGCCGGTAGTGTTTGGCGGCCCGGAAGACCGCCCGGTGGCCGAAGAACTGATCCGGGGCTGGGGCCGCGGTCACAACGCGGCCGGCCAGTTGTCGTTGCGCGGGGCCACCCAGGCGATGGCCGGCTGCCGGCTTTACGTCGGCAACGATACCGGCACCATGCATCTGGCCGCCGCCGCCGGCATCTGCTGTGTGGCGATTTTCTCCGCCCGCGACTGGCCGGGGCGTTGGCATCCCTACGGCCCGGGCCACCGCATCCTGCGCACCCAGATTGACTGTGAAGGCTGCGGACTCGTCGAGTGCCTTGACCGGAAAAACGAATGCCTGGAACGCATCACCGTGGGTCACGTGCTGGCTGAATGCGAGGCCGCATTGCATGCCAGTGGGACAAAAGTGGAAAAAAGAAATTAGAGAGTTTGGCGGAGGTCGGAGAAAATATGGAAATTCGCAGCGTTGAAATTCTCATTCAAACATTGAACGACGCCTGGTTAACCCCATGACTCAGGAACAATATTATAATCATCCCGGCTGGCATAGGTGTACGGCGCAAGGCTCGCGGGATCATGGCCTGCTCCCGGGTCTGCAGACGACCTTCCGCGAAAAACTTGAATGGTTGGAGCAATCCGAAACCTGGTTCCTGCAGATGCAGGCGCAAAACGTGAAGCGAGAAGACCTCTGAGCTCTCTCCTCTCTACATCTTTTAAAAAATTATGGATTTGATCCTCGAACCCGGCCGGGCCGAAAAAAATTACTGGCGCGATCTCTGGCGCTATCGGGAGTTGTTTTTCATCCTCGCCTGGCGCGACATCGCCGTGCGCTACAAGCAGACCGTCATCGGCGTGGTCTGGGCCGTGCTCCGGCCGCTGCTGACCACGATTGTGTTCACCGTCGTGTTCAGCAAGATCGCCGGCCTGCATGCGCCGCCCGACGTGCCCTACGCGCTGTTCGTCATGATCGGCAACCTGCCCTGGCAGTTCTTTGCCACCTCCATGAGCGAGGCCAGCAACAGCCTGATCGGCAATGCGAATCTTATCTCCAAAATCTATTTCCCGCGCCTCATCGTCCCGGCCGGCTCCGTCATCACCAGCTTTGTGGATTTTCTCATCACCCTGGGGCTGCTGGCCGCGATGATGCTCTGGTATCACTTCCTGCCGGATTGGCGGCTCCTGGCCCTGCCGCTGTTCATGCTGCTAGCGTTCGGCGCTTCGTTCGGCATCGGACTATGGCTGTGCGCGCTAAACGTGGAATATCGCGACTTTCGTTACATCGTACCGTTCATCGTGCAGTTTGGTTTTTTTCTGGCCCCGGTCGGCTACGACACCTCGTTATACGTGCCGGTCACCTGGCTCTGGCATGGCCATGACATCCCGGCCCGGCTGCTGTATTCGCTGAATCCCATGGTCGGGGTGATCGACGGCTTCCGCTGGAGCCTGCTGGCCGGCAAAAGTGCGTTTGATCTCTCCACGCTCCTCACCTCTGTCTCCGTCACGGTGGCCCTGCTGGGCTCCGGCTTGTGGTATTTCCGCAAGATGGAAAAGACGTTCGCGGATGTGATTTAAGTAAAAGCAGAAAGCAGAGATTCCGGGTCGGAGGAAAACATGGAAATTCGCAGTGTTGAAATTCTCATCCAGGCATTGAACGACGCCCAAATTAAACCCACGACCCAAGAACAATATCAAAATCATCCCGGCTGGCGTTGGTGTACGGCGCAAGGCTCGCGGGATCATGTCCTGCTCCTCGGTCTGCAGACGACCTTCCGTGAAAAACTTGAATGGTTGGAGCGATCCGAAACTTGGTTCCTGCAGATGCAGGCGCAAAAAGAGAAGCGCGAAGACCTCTGCCCCCTGACCTCTGACCTCCTTTTTTACGCCTAATGTCTGCTGACATATTAACTCCGCCTGCCGCCGACGGCAAGGACCTGAAAAAGAACATTTTTTCGGGTCTGTATTGGAGCGCGGTGGGCCGCGTGTTGCAGCAAACCATCCAGTTTGGCCTGTCCGTCGGCCTGGCGCGCCTGTTGTCGCCGGGAGATTTTGGGACCATGACCATGGTCGGGGTGTTCACGGGCTTTGCGGCCATGCTGGCGGATGTCGGGTTTAGCGGGGCGCTGATCCAGAAGGAATCGGTCAAGGAAATCCATTTCAACACGGTGTTCTGGACCAATGTCGCCCTGAGCCTCTCGCTGACTTTGCTGGTGGTTTTGCTGGCGCCCTGGCTGGCCGCCTTTTACAAGGACCCGGCGTTGATCCCCATTTTTCGTTGCATCGCGTTCAATTTTACCATTGGTTCGCTGGGGGCGGTGCACGGGGCCTTGCTGCAAAAACGCATGCAGTTCAAAGCCATCACGCAGGTCGGCACTTACGGGCTCCTGTTATCCGGACTGACCGGGCTGACGTTGGCATGGTTCGGGGCCGGGGTTTGGAGCCTGGTGGCCCAATCATTGCTGTCGACCTCGCTGATCGTCATCCTGCGCTGGAATGCCTGCCGCTGGCTGCCCAAGTTTGAATACTGTTTTTCTGCGTTGCGCTATCTCTGGTCCTACAGTGGGTCGCTTTATGGGTTTAATTTCATGAATTACTGGGCGCGCAGCGCAGATGCCTTGATCATCGGCAAAGTGTACGGCGCGGAATCGCTGGGTTTTTATAATCGGGCCTATGCCCTGATGTGCCTGCCCATATCTCAAGTGAATAGCGTCATCGCCCAGGTGGTGTTTCCAGCGTTTGCTTCCATCCAGAATGACAAGGAGAAGGTCAAACGAATTTACCTGCGGGCCATGGGAATGACCGCTTTCATCATGTTTCCCGTGATGATGGGCCTGTCAGTGACCGCCCGGCCATTTATTGAAACCGTCTATGGGCACAAATGGCTTTCAGTGGCACCCATCCTTCAAATTTTGGCACTGGTGGGCATGCTCCAAACAATTGGCAACACGGTTGGCTGGTTGTTCACCTCGCAGGGAGAAACGGGCCTGATGTTAAAATGGGGAGCGGCCTACTCGGTTTCGACGCTGCTCTCCTTTTTTGTGGGCGTTGAGTTTGGTTCCGTCAAGGCCATCGCCTGGTGCTATGCCGTGGTTAACATCATCTTCATATATCCTGAACTGAATTCGGCCTGCGCTATTGTGGGGATGAAAGCGATCGAAGTCTTAGCTAAAATTTCAGGATCATTTATCATTTCTTTGGCGATGTGCCTAGCGGTGTCGGTGGTAAATGGGCTGCTCCCGTTATCTTTCCAACCTTGGCTGCGGTTGGGCACGTTGGTGCTGGCCGGGACGGTTTTTTATCTTGGTACATCAATTGCCTTTCGGTCATCCGCACTTGAAGATATTCGAATGATGGTTATGAGAAAACGCGGGGGTGGCCAGTCCACCTAATGAACTTGATCGGACTTATTTGGCAAAATTAAATTGATCGTCACGCGATGAATTCATCGTTAATCCGGCATAATTTATGGAGAAAGCAAAAAATTTATTTTGGTACCGGAGGTTGCAAAAGCATGGTCATACGGGATGGGCAGACCCTGTAATTTATGCTTATGATCAGCAAGAGAGGATGGCTTTTATCAAGTGCATTATTTCAAAATCAGAAATTAATTGTGGAGTTGCTTTTGATTTTGGCTGCGGCACGGGAAGTTTCTCAAAATTACTTCTTGATATGGGTTTCACTGTTTGCGGATATGATCCATTTGTGAGGCCCGATATATCTTCGCCAAAATTCAGTTATGTCAGTAATTACAATAATGTTAACTGTAAAATCCACGCCGCTGACCTGGTTTTATCAGTAACCGTTCTTGACCATATTTTAGATGAAAAAGAATTATGCGTAACATTGGATTTTATACGAGGTTGTTTGAAGCCGGAGGGCGTTTTCTATATGCTCGAATACGCAATCAATACGGAAGCAGATCGTGAAAAATTCAACCTCAATAATAATTATCAATCTTTTCGAACATTTTTTAAATGGGAAAGCTTGTTACGTCAACATGGGTTCAAGGTGGTTGAATCCTTCTCAGTTCCACACCCTGTTATGTGTCCATCGGATGGTTATATCGCCTACAATCGGACTTTTCTGTGTCGACTTATCCGACGATATCAGGGGCTTTTTTCCCTGGTTAAACCTTTTCGTAATGTAAAGCTATCGAAATGTGCCGCCTTTTTTGTAAAGGATTTTCCAGCCAATTTGCAGCCTGGCAAATCTTCGCCATTGAGATTGATACGTTGTTCAGTAGCCGGTTAATAACTTTTTTCGTTTAAATTTTTGTTGTGTTTATTTCTTCAGCATTTCAAATATGGTTTCTTGGGCTGCCATCACATATTGAGTTTAATATCGAATAATCTAATGAAACACAGGGAAAAATACTTGGTCTTTGGTCAACCCCCAATTGAAGAGGCGGAGATTGAAGAAGTGGTAAAAAGCATGCGGGCGGCGTGGTTGGGCACGGGCCCCAAAGTCGCTGCCTTTGAAAAACAGATTACCGAATACAAAGGTGTCAAACATGCCGTGGCCGTCAATTCTTGCACCGCCGGCTTGCACCTAAGCTGCCTGGCCGTGGGGTTGCAGCCGGGGGATGAGGTCATAGTTCCAGCCATGACCTTTTGCGCCACCATCAATGCCGTCATCCATGCAGGGGCGGTCCCCATTTTGGTGGATGTTGAGCCGGACACCTTTAATCTGGATCCGGAACAGGTGCGCCGACGGATCACCACGCGCACCAAGGCCATTATGCCGGTGCATTTTGCTGGACGTGCCTGCAACATGGATAAATTGGCGGCCATGGCCCGGGAACACGGCTTGAAAATCATCGAGGATTGCGCACATGCCATTGAGACGGAATTTCAGGGCAAAAAAACCGGCTCCTTTGGCACCTGCGGGGTATTGAGTTTTTATTCCACCAAGAACATTGTGACCGGCGAAGGCGGCATGGTGTTGACCAATGATGATGAAATTGCCGCCCGCCTCAAAATACTGGCGCTGCATGGCATGTCCATGGATGCCTGGAAACGGTTTTCCGACGATGGTTACAAACACTACGAAGTGGTCGAGGTGGGGTTTAAATACAACATGATGGATTTGCAGGCCGCCATTGGGATGCACCAAATCAAGCGGGTGGAGGAGTACTGGCGGCGGCGGCTGGAGATTTGGCGGTGCTATGACGAGGCCTTTGCGGGTCTGCCGGTCCGGCTGCCCGCCCCGCTGGAGCCGGCATCCCGTCATGCTTTGCATCTGTATACGCTTTTGATTGATGAAACGCGTTCACCGGTCACCCGGGATCAATTTATCATGGCGCTGCATAAGCGCAAAATTGGCACCGGCGTACACTACCGGTCCATTCCGGTCCATCCTGTCTATCAACACCGGTTTGGTTGGAAGCCGGAAGATTATCCCGTGGCCAATGCCATCGGCATGGCGACGGTATCGCTGCCTATTTCCGCCCGGTTGGATGATCAAGATGTGGCCGATGTGATCGCCGCCACGAAGGAGGTTTTAAGTGGGGGAAATTGAAGCGATAAATTCAGAAATAAGGGTGCTCCACTCCGTAGGATGCTTCCTTAATATTTCGGAGAATTGGATTTTCCCTCAAATCTTTGGCGTTCCGGAGGTGAAGGCGCGGGTTTTTTGTGAAGCGACGGCGAATTTGGATGCTTTTGCCGTGCCCAGTTGCAGTCTGATCGTGGCCCGGCCGGCTTGGAACCGGGCCGGGGGCATTCCCCGGGGATTAACCGTGCTGGGGCGTTGGTTTAAATGTGAAGGATTGTTGACCAATTTCAGGCTCCGGCGGTGGCGGCCGCATATTTTGCACGCCCATTTTGGCGACCGCGCGTTTTCCAACCTCAATCTAAAAAGCCGGCTGGGCGTGCGCCTGATCACCTCTTTCTATGGGTGGGATGCGTGGCTGTTGCCGGAATCCAACCCCTCGTGGGTCAAAAAATATCAGGAGCTGTTTAAAGTTGGTGATATTTTTTTGGTGGAGGGTTCGGCGATGCGGGACCGGCTCATCTCTTTGGGATGTCCGGCGGAAAAAATCAAAATCCATCGGATTGGCGCGGACTTGTCAATATTAAAATTTGCTGAAAAGGATTTTTCCCAAGGACTTAAGATTGCCATGGTGGGGCGGTTTACTGAAAAAAAAGGCCTGGTCGATGGGTTGCGGGCGTGCGCCCTGGCCCAGGCTCAAGGCGTGGATTTGGAAGTGACCATCGTCGGCGATGCTTCGGCAAATGATCCAGCAGGGCAGGAAATCAAACGCCATTTACAGGCCCTGGCCGGCCGGCCGGAATTAACCGGTCATGTTCGCTTTGCCGGCTTTCTGTCGTTGGCTGAAACCCGCACTTTGCTCGCCGGTCAGAATGTGATGCTTTGCCCCAGCCGACGTGCCGCCGGGGGTGATGCCGAAGGTGGTTCCCCGGTGGTGCTGACTGAAGCCATGGCCATGGGATTGGTTTGTCTGGGTACCCGTCATTGTGATATCCCTGAGGTTATTCTGGATGGTCAAACCGGCTGGTTGTGCGAAGAAGGGGAAGTGAATAAACTGGCGGAGTTAATCAGCCGGTTGGCCCGGAATCACGAGGAGATCCTGCCAATGACCCGGCAAGGGCGTCAGCACGTGGAAGAAAATTTTTCACTCCAGTCCCAGTTGCAAAAATTAGGGCGCATTTATTGTTTGCAGGCCGGCCAAGCTTCCCTATGACTGAGAATCGCCCATTGGTATCCATCATCATCCCCTGCTACAACGCCGAACGCTGGGTGGCGGAAGCTATTCAATCCTGCCTCGACCAGACTTGGCAGCCGAGGGAAGTGATCGTGATCGACGATGGTTCAACAGATGGCAGCCTGGACGTGATCAAATCGTTTGGCGATAAAATCCGTTGGGAGACCGGCCCGAACCGGGGCGGCAATGCGGCCCGCAACCGGGGTTTTGCCCTGGCCAAAGGTGAATACATCCAGTTTTTGGATGCCGATGATTTTCTGCGACCCGGAAAGATTGCCCGTCAGATGGCCACCTTGGAATCCTCGCAGGCCGATGTCGTCTATGAAGACTGGCAGCGCATGCAGGAAAAAGCGGATGGCAGCAAGTTTTTCCATCCGCCGGAGATTTCCGGCCGGCATGATGATGTTCTGGCCGAGTTGCTGTCCAGTTGGGCCCCTCCGCCGTGCGCCTTTTTGTTCCGGCACCGGGTTGTCGGGGCGGTCGGTGGCTGGAACGAGTCCCTGACTTCCGCCCAGGATTGGGAAATGCATATCCGCATGGCCATGCGCGGCCATGGCTATGTTTATCTGCCGGGTTGCGAATCGGTTTATCGGCGACCGGCCACGCCCACGGTCTCCACCTGCAATAATCAAAAATACCACGAAAATGTGGCCGTCGTGCTGAAAGCCGCCGAGCAGGAACTGCTGCGGGACAATCGTTTGCAGGAAAGTTATCGGGTGGCCATGGCGCACAGTTATTTCAAAATGGCCAGGAGCTGTTATGCCGCCGGGGACCGGCGGCAATTCGACCGGTTCCTGGGTGAGGCGCGGCGGCTGACCCGTTACTTTGGTCGCCGGATGACCTGGTCGTATCGTCTCCTGATCGGGACCATGGGGGTGGAGCGGGGTGAATGGCTGTGTGCGCTGAAACGCCGTCTCCGGGCGAAAATCTGACGTGTTCCGACCTGATCAAATCAGGTGCTGCCAACGATAAAAATGGACAGGACTACGACTGTATAATGAGTGATCGAATTAGACTCTTAATGACGTACGCCTATAACAATTGGGTGACGCACATTCCTTCCCGCCGGGTCCGCCAGGCTTTCCTCCACCGCCATTTGGGCGCGGTGGGCGAAGGCACTTCCGTCCAGATGGGAAATCGGTTCTTTAACGGCTGGAATGTTTGTTTCGGCCAAAGGAACATCATTAATTTCGGTTGTTTTTTTGATGGCCGGGTCTATCCCATCCGCACTGGAAACGATGTTTCCATCGGGCCTGAGGCCATGATTTTGAGCATGGGCCACGACCCGCAATCGGCCATTTTTTCCTCAACGGGCGGCGATGTCACCATTGATGACCATGTTTGGATCGCCACCCGGGCCGTGATTCTGCCCGGGGTGCACCTCGGGCAGGGCGCGGTGGTCACCAAAGATGTGCCACCTTATACCATCGTAGCGGGGGTGCCGGCCCGGCCGGTCGGAAAGCGGAATCCCGACCTGACGTATAAGCTGGAATATGCCCCGTTACTGTATTGAAACCGGAACGGGCTTGTCCTCCGTTGGCCCGGCCACTTTTAACCTGAAGCTCCGGATCCAGTCGTCTTTATTAGTTATAGAACTGAACCGTCTTTTTAGAATTTGAGGGCCAGAATTGGCCTGATCACCCCAGTTGTAAATAAATAAAAAAACTATGGATAAATTCAAATGGTTGGACCATCTGCCTGCCGGGCTGCGCCTCCGCCGCCTGCTGGCCACCATCTGGGCGGAACTTACTTTTCCGCAAAGCTGCTGGCCGGGACATTTCTATTCGCCCATTCCGGACCGCAAGGAGATCGAGGCGGATGGGGCGCGTATTTTTCGCACGGACCAAAGCCGGCTGCCCGAGATCGAGTTGCAGGAGCCGACGCAATTGGCGCTGCTGGCCCGGCTGGCCGCGCAGGCCCGCCCGCTCAAGCTGCCCGTAAAGGCGGTGCCGGGCTCGCGGTATCATTCGGAGAACTCCTATTTCTTCCTGGCGGATGCCCTGGTGTTCGCCGCGCTGTTGTTGGAGTTCAAGCCCCGGCATTATATGGAAATCGGCAGCGGTTTCACCTCGGCGCTGGCGCTGGATATGAACGACCGGCATCTGGGCGGGGGCATAAAGTTCACCTTTATCGAGCCCTGGCCGGCACGGTTGCACAGTCTGCTTAAAGAGGCCGACCGCCAGTCCGTGACCATTCATGAGTCGCGCATCCAGAAAATGCCGGATGCAGTGTTTGCGGGGCTGGCGCGGAACGACTTTCTGTTTGTGGACGGCAGCCATGTCTCCAAGGTGGGGAGCGATCTTAATGATGTGCTGTTCCGGATCCTGCCGCTGCTGCAGCCGGGGGTGATCATCCATTTTCATGATATTTTTTGGCCGTTCGAATATTCCCGGGAACAGGTGTTTCAGGGCATTAGTTGGAACGAGGCGTACTTGTTGCGGGCCTTTCTGGCCAATAATTCGAAGTATGAAGTGCTGTTTTTCCCCTCCTGGCTGGAAGCGGCGCATGCGCAGGAATGGCAGGGCGCCTTTCCTGGGGTGAAAGGCATCCGGTCCTCCAGTTTGTGGATACGGAAGCTCTGATTTTGGACCGGGCGTGAGGGGGCTTACGCCGTCCAATAATTTTCGGTCTGTATCATGCGTATCGCCATTGTCACTTCGGGGCGCTTTCATGTGCTCGACCTGGCGCGGGAGCTGGCGGCGCTGGGCCATGATGTCCGGTTTTATTCGTATGTGCCGCAGCGGCGGGCGGAACAGTTTGGGCTGCCGCGCCCGTGCCAGCGCGGTTTGCTGCCGTATGTGTGGCCGTTGGTGGCGCTCCAGCGGAAAGGACCCAAAAGCTGGAGGCCGCGCTGGGACACAATGATGCAACTGGCCCTGGACGGTCTGGTGTCACGGTTGCTGGAACCATGTGATGTGTTCATCGGCATGTCGGGGTTGTGCGTGCACAGCGCGCAGGTGGCCCGGGAGAAATACGGGGCGAAAATTTTCCTGGAGCGCGGCAGCCGCCATATCTTGTCGCAACAGGAAATTCTGGAAGGCATCCCGGGCCTGGCCCGGCCGGTGGTGCCGGCCTTCAACGTGCGGCGGGAACTGTGGGGGTATGAGTTTGCCGATGTATTGACCATTCCATCACTGCATGTGGAACGCAGCTTTTTGGACCGAGGATTTCCAAAAGAAAAACTGTTCCGCAATCCCTACGGTGTGGATCTGACCATGTTTCCGCCCACACTCAAGCCCCGGAACCAGGTGCCGGTGCTTGTGTTTGCCGGAACTTGGTCCCTGCGCAAGGGTTGTGACGTGCTGGTGGCGGCGCTGCGCGGGCAGCCCTGGCGGTTGCTTCATGTGGGAGCGGTGGGGGATGCCCCGTTGCCGGACCTGCCCAACTTTGAATCTCGTGGTTTTGTGCCGCAGGCCCAACTGGCGGAGGTGTATGGCGGGGCGGATATCTTTGTGCATCCGTCGCGGGAGGAAGGGTTGAGCCTGGTGCAGGCGCAAGCTTTGGCGTGCGGGCTGCCGCTGGTTTGCACCGACCGGACCGGCGGGGAGGATCTGGCGGAATTATTGGAGGACCCGTCCTGGGTGACGGTGGTGCCGGCGAACGATGCAGCGGCCTTGCGGACGGGCATTGAACGGGCGCTGATTTGGGCCGACCGGCAGACCGGCGTGCGGGATGTCATGGGCGCAACGCGGGAATCCCTGACCTGGCGGGCTTATGGGCGGCGGTATTCAGAAAAGCTGACCGCCATATGTCCGAATGCAGCCGGACATTGAAAAAAGGGTGATGGCAAGGATGGTAAATCCCTGTTTTATATAATGACCAACCAGGATTCAGTTGCCGGCCAGAGTGCGGGAGGCGCGGCGGAACCGGTCGCCGCACGGTTGCCGGTGATCGACGCTTTCCGCGGAATGGCCGCGCTGATGGTTTGTGCTTTTCATGTTCGCCAGATCATCTGGGTGGGGCTGCAAGCCTACCTGCACGGCAATGAACCGCACTCCTGGCCGGGCAAGGCTCTGGCTTTGTGTTCATTTCCGCTCAAATATGGAGCGAGCGCGGTGCCCTTGTTTTTCGTCATCAGCGGATATTGCATTCACCGTTCGTTTGCCTTCAATTTTCCGGGCGCCGGCGGCCAATTTTCCTCCTGGATTTACTATTTTGTGCGCCGGGCCTGGCGGATTTATCCTGTGTTCATCGGCGTCTTGCTGCTGACATACTTGTTGGACTCCCACACCCGGCAGTTGCTGTTTCCCTCGCCGGGACCGATTTCGCTCACGCTTAAAACGGCGTTATTAAATCTGGCCGGGATGCAGGGCATCCTGGCGCCAGTGTATGGTTCCGATGGACCATTGTGGAGTTTGTCCGTGGAATTGCAGCTATACGCGGTTTATCCGGTGATCTTTTACCTGTTCCGTGCCTGGGGGATCAAACGTGGCACCCTGATGTTGCTGGGGTTCAGCTTCATCACCGCCGGATTGGGCATGTCGGTCTTTAAGGACATCATCTGGTTTGGGCCGTTTTGGTTTTGTTGGACCGTCGGGGTGCTGATCGCAGAAATTGAGGCCGGGAATATGGTGTTCAAAATAAGGTGGGGTGTTCTGCCCTTCTGGGCTTTGATTTCCGTCGCGGGGTTTGCCCTGTCGTTCGGCCGGTGGGCTGAATTCACTTATTCATTCATGGGCCTGTTTTGGGGTTTTATTGTTTTGGTCTGCTTAAAAAAAGGGCATCATCTGGCACTCCTTTCCACCCCGCTGCGCATCCTGGCCGTCCTGGGGGTGTTCAGCTATTCATTGTATGCCGTGCATGAGCCGGTCTGCTATTTTATCCGGGCTGTTTTCTTTGGCGGAAAACAGACGGATAATTTGTTGCTGACCATTCCGGTTGTGGTGGGCTGCATTGCCGTGGCCTTCGGCCTGTTCATCCTGGTGGAGCGCTACAGCCTCCGGGTGCCCGGATGGCTGCAAGCTGTCATCCGGCGCAGGAACGCCTGACGTGGTGGACCCATCGACAGGGATATGCGGCTGAACTGAATTTCATGTTTATTGAACCAACCTAAAGATATGAACAAAAAAATAAAAATTTGGGCCAAGCGCCTGCTTTTCCCCGGCTTGGATTTTCACACCCGCTGTCGCTATCGCTGGGTGCCGCCTTTTTTCTCCGGCGGCCCGGTTGAGACGTTGGATGTGGGGTTTGGCAATTGTGCCTTCAGTTTTGCCGCCGCCCAAAAAGGAAACCTTGTCACGTCCGTCAGCATGGACCAAAAGCAGGTGGACAACCCGCAGGTTCCTTTTTCGTTGCTCGTCGTCGCCAGAAAACCTAAGCCGGCCGGTGCGTAGAAACAAAGGGATCAGGATGATGAGCAGGCGCATCCTCTATTTGCAATACACCAACCCGGCGAATTACCCGCCATTGGAGCATGGCGGCCTGATTTTGCTCAAGGCCGGCTGGGAGGTTTGGTTTTTTGGCATCCAGAGCGAGGGCGAAAGCAACAAGCTGGCCTTTCCCGCCCCTTTGGCGGAACGGCAGACCTTGTGGCCACGCAGCACCCCCGGGCTGAAACAAAAGCTCCACTTCATCGCCTTCACCCTGGCCGCCTTGTGGCAGGTGATCCGACGCCGGCCGGCCTGGGTTTATTGTTCCGACCTGATGAGTTGTCCGGCGGCCTGGCTGATCGGCGCACTCACCCGCTGCCAGGTGCTCTATCACGAGCACGACAGCCCCGAAGATGTTCACTATCTGACCTCTGACCTCCGACCTCTGACCTCTCGTTTTCAACATTTTTTATTGTGGTCTCGCCGACGTGTGGGCCTGAGGGCGGATCTGGTGGTGCTGCCCAATCAGAAAAGACTGGATTTACTTTGTCAAACCGCCGGTCGTAAAAAAAACTCGCTCTGCGTCTTTAATTGTCCACGGCAGGAGGAATTGACGGGTTCAAACGGTGAACGCGGGGGGCACGGAATTGTACGCCTGGCCTTTCATGGTTCCATCAACCAGGACCGTCTGCCCCTGGCAATACTGACGGCCATGAGTCGGTTTCCCGGCCAGGTTTGTCTTTCCGTGGCCGGCTATGAGCCGGCGGGCAGCCGGGGCTACATGCGTGAATTCCTGCAACGGGCGGCGGAACTCGGCCTGGGCAAGCAAGTGGAATTTGTCGGCGCTCTGCCCACGCGGCGGGATCTTTATCAGCAGGCATCCAAGTGCGATGTGGGGCTGGCGTTCATGCCGCTGCAAGATGGGGACATGAACATGGCCAACATGACCGGTGCCTCCAACAAACCCTTTGATTATCTGGCCTGCGGTCTGGCCTTGCTGGTGAGCGCCCGGCCCGAGTGGGAGGAGATGTTTGTCCGGCCCGGTTACGGACGGTCTTGTGATCCGGCGGACGCGGATTCCATCGCCGCCCAACTGGACTGGTTTCTGAAACGTCCTGCGGACACCCGTCGCATGGGTACGCTGGGCCGGCAACGCATTCTGGCGGACTGGAATTATGAAACCCAGTTCGCACCTGTATTAAATATCCTCAACCAGGGCTGACCGTCACCCCAAATATCATCTCGTCTCCTTGCCTTAAAATGTACCGTCTGGCCTATATCGTCACCCATCCGATTCAGTATCAGGCCCCGTTGTTGCGGTTGATCGCGGCGAGCGGGGAGATCGACCTGAAGGTGTTTTTCCTGAGCGATTTTTCGTTGCAGGCCCATCATGAGGCGGCCTTTGGTCAGACGTTCAAATGGGATGTCAACCTGACGGATGGCTACGCCTGGGAATTATTGCCCCGTCTGGGCATCGGCCCCACCTCCCCGATGCGCCCATGGTGGCCGGTGCAGGGGCTGAAAGAGCGGCTGGCCCGGGGCAACTTCAATGCCGTCTGGGTGCATGGTTGGGCACATATCGGTTTGCGGCAGGCCGCCCGGACCGCCCACGCCTTGGGCCTGCCGCTGCTGATGCGGGGTGAAACCTCGCCCGGCAGTTCCCGGGCCGTTGGTTTGAAACGGTGGCTGCGGGACCGCCACCTCCAAAAATTATTCAACCAAACTGCGGCGTTCCTCTGCATCGGGACGCGCAACCGGGAATTTTATCAGCAGTATGCCGTACCGGCCAGCAAGCAGTTTCTGGTGCCTTACGCCGTGGACAACCAAATGTTCCAGGCCCGTTCGCAGGCCGCCGCCGCCCAACGGGATTCCTTCCGCCGGGAATTGGGTTTGGAACCGGGCCGGCCGGTCATTTTGTTTGCGGCCAAATTTATCCCGGTCAAAGCCCCGGGTGATCTGCTGTCCGCCTACCAGCGCCTTTGGGGCACCGCCCCGTCCCCTGTCCTGACCTCTGACCTCCGACCTCTGACCTCTGACCCTTCATCCCGCCCTTGGCCCGTGAAATCTGTCTTTGCTATTTCACCGGGCAGCGCTCCGCGCCCCTACCTGCTGTTCGTGGGTGACGGACCATTGCGGGGCGGGTTGATGGCGCAGGCCGGCGCGCAGGCCGGCGGGGATGTCCGTTTCCTGGGGTTCCGCAATCAATCTGAGCTGCCGGCACTTTATGATTTGTGTGATGTGTTTGTGCTGCCCTCGAATTACGAACCTTGGGGCCTGGTGATCAATGAGGTGATGAACGCCCGCAAACCAGTCATCGTGTCCGCCTGCGTCGGGGCGGCTCCCGATTTAGTGAAGCCGGGTGTGAACGGCTGGTCATACCCGACCGGTGACGTGGCGGCCTTGGCGGAATGTTTGCGACAGGCCTTTGCGGACGCGGATTTGCCGGCCATGGGCCAGCAAAGCTTGGAACTCATCAACCGGTGGGACTTTCAGGCGGATTTAAATGGACTGCTGGCCGCGTTGCGGTCGGTCGCTCCGGGGGGGAAATCCAATGGCCGATAAAACGATTCGCCGGCTGCTGATTGTCGGCAACCCCCAGGAGCACCACGTAGGGGCCCACTTGCTCGCCGCCGCCGCCCAGCTTGGGCTGACCGCCGAGATCGTGGACGTGCGGAAGGCGTGGAGCGCCAATCGCTGGTTCAATCGCTTTTTCTTTCATTTATGTCAACACCGTCCCGCCCGGCTGCGACGCTTTGATGCCGAAATCGTCGCAGCCTGCGACCGATTCAAGCCGGAGTTGCTGTTGGTCTCGGGCATTTCTCCGCCCAGCGCCACCGCTTTGGAACAAATCGGCCGGCGGGGGATTGGTCGCTGCAATTTCCTGACCGACGACCCGTGGAATCCCAAAAATGGGGCCGGTTATTTTTGGCAATCATTGCGGCAGTATGATGTCATCTACAATCCCCGCCGTTCCAATCTGGGGGATCTGGTGAGCCATGGCTGCCGCCGCGTGGAATATCTGCCGTTTGGTTACAATCCCGCGCTGCACTTTCCCGAATCGCCGTCGACCGCCGCAGAAAAGGCAAAATGCGCCTGTGATGTGGCCATTGTCGGCGGGGGGGATGCCGACCGCATCCCCGTCGCCCTGGCCTTGGTTCGGTCGGGTCTCAAGGTGTCTTTATATGGAGGTTATTGGGATCGGCACCCGGAATTGACCCCCCATTGGCGTGGGTTTGTGCATGGCCGGGATTTGCGACTGGTGGTCGGGGAGGCCACCGTGAATATCGGCTTCGTGCGCCAGGCCAACCGCGACGGCCATGCCATGCGCAGCTTGGAATTTCCCGCCATGGCCGCCTGCCTGGTCGTGGAGGATACGGCGGAACATCGGGAATTGTTTGGTAAAGCGGGAGATTCTGTGGAATATTACTCCCAAATTGATGATATGGTGCAAACAGTGAAAACCTTGTGTGCCCAGCCTGAACGTGCCCGCTTATTAGGCCGCCGGGTCGTTGACCGGATTTGCCGGCAATCCAAAAATACGTACGCCGACCGTTTACAGAGAATTTTGGCCGATGCCTCAATCCAGACCCACCCATGATTGAATCCGCACCCATAGACCAAACGATCCGGCCGGGGGAGGCCGCTTATAATAACCGCCGCCGTGCCAAGGCTGACAAGTTATCCGGCCCGGTGATGGATAAAAACAGCATCCCGGCCCATTATGCTTGGTTGATGCTGGCCATAGTGTTGGGGCTGGTATTGTATTATGATCTGGCCGATCCCAATCATAAAACCCCCACGACGTTGGTCTATTCCTCCCTGACGTTCATGGCCAGTTGTCTGCCCATGTTTATCTTCTTGAAGCGTGGGAAAGTTTATCAGGTCCCGGCCTTCGAAGCCCATTGCATGTTTTACGCGATTGCCTTCGGTTTGGCTGGTTACATGCCTATTCCACCCATCACCGCCACCATTGTGTCCAGTGAAGCGGACATGGATGCGGCCCTGGGGGTCACCTTGTTGGGGATGGCCGGGCTTCTGGCAGGATATTATTTGGTAGGTACAAAACTTTTAAAGAAGGTCAAACCCATACATCCTGGCCAGGGCATTCCGGGCCAAAAAATTGAGATTTTGGGCTGGTTGTTCTGTTGTGTCGGTGGCGCAGTGAGGATTCTCAGCCATGAAATTGCTTCCGTCGGCCAGATTGGCGGCTATGTCTATGCCTTGGGCTTCTTTTTGCTGATCATATTAACCTTGGAAAAACGGGCGTCTTTATTTACCTCCGTGCTCACGTTGGCGGTCATCGTCCCGGTGGAAGTATTGATCAACAGCGGTTTGAACAATGGGCAGTTGGCCGGGGTGGTGACCCTGGCGTGTTGGGTCAGTCTGGTGATTTTGCGCATTTGGCGGCGGATTTCCCTGCTGCTGCTGGCCGGGGCGTTTGTCTTTTTTATCATCCTGCAACCGGTTAAATTCTACGTGCGGGATTTGTCTTGGAATCAAGGGGTGGCGATGGGCCCGGTGGATACAATGGAGGCTTATGCCACCGGTTTTCAGCAAGTATATGGTACTTCCAAAGCCATGATCAACGACAGCAAAGATAATTTTGAAAATTCCTTTGCCCGAATCAACCATCTGGCCACCACCGCCAGTATTATTCGGGATACGCCCAATCCCCAGCCTTATCAAATGGGGGCCACCTATATGCCCCTGTTCACCAAGTGGATACCCCGCATGTTTTGGCCGGATAAACCGGTTGAGGGCACCGGTCATGAATGGGCCATGCGTTATGGTTATCTGGGGGAAGAAGACTCGGGCACCTCGTTTAATCTGCCCTGGCTGCCGGAGATGTATATGAATTTCGGCTGGCCGGGCGTGTTCGGCCTCATGTTTTTATTAGGCATTATATTTCGGCTGCTCTGGAGCTGGCTGATGGGCTCCGCCGGCCGGCCATTGGAATATGCGGTGGCCATTGTATTCGCCCAGTCGCTGGTGTTTGCCGAAAGTAATTTCTCCCTGATGTTCGGCGGGATCATTGTGTTCGCCATCATCCTGGTGCTCCTGCTGTTGATGGCACGCCTGCTTGGTTTCTATGAAACCCCCGCGGTCTCAGCCCGCCGCGCGGGAACTCAACCATCCCGCGAACAGGGTGGCGCTTAAGCTGCCTGGATATTATTTTATTGGCCTTGATGTGCCCTGGTAAATTACTCATTCACCCTTGTTATGCCGGCTGGTAACGTCTTGTTCACCGTCGCCAGTCTGCACCCGGAACATGGCGGACCGGCTCAAAGCGTGCCGGGTTTGGGCGTGGCGTTGGCCCGCGCCGGAATGGGCGTGGACCTGGTCGCGCTCCATTATGGAAACACCCGCAAGCCCCCATTGACCCCGTCGCCGGAATGGGTGACCACGTCCTACGTGAATTGTGATTCGCCGCTGTTCCGGCGGGCGCATTGGACGCCTCGTTTTGGTTCCGTCCTGCAGGCGCGCTGCCGCGCCGCCGGAACGCAAATTCTCCATGACAACGGCGTGTGGCTGCCCACCAATCACACGGCGGCGGGCGTGGCCCACCGACTGTCCCTGCCCCTGATCATCAGCCCGCGGGGGATGCTGACGGTCTGGGCCCTACAGCACAAGGCCTGGAAAAAACGACTGGCCCTCGCCTTGTATCAGCGACGGGATCTGGAACAGGCACAGGTGCTGCATGCGACAGCGGCGACCGAGGCCGCGGATTTCCGGGCCATTGGCTTGCGCCAGCCCATTGCAGTGATTCCCAACGGAATTCAATTGCCGGAGCAACACCGTGGTCAACGCACCGGTGCAGCGTTGCCGCCCGGTGCCCGCCGGACGCTCCTGTTTGTCAGCCGCCTGCATCCCAAGAAAGGGCTGCTGGATTTGGTCCAGGCCTGGGCGGCCGTGAGACGCGCTGACTGGCGGGTGGTGATCGCGGGCGGCGATGAGCAGAATCATCGGGCGCAGGTGGCGGCGGCCATCCGCGACCGGCGATTGGAAAATGATTTCACCTTCACCGGCGAGGTGCAGGGGGATGCCAAGTGGGAATTGTATAATGGCGCGGATGTTTTTGTCCTGCCGAGCCACTCGGAAAATTTTGGCATTGTCGTGGCGGAGGCGCTCGCCTGCGGCCTGCCCGTGATCACCACGCACGGAACGCCCTGGGAGGCTTTGCCGGCCCATCGCTGTGGCTGGTGGGTGGCGAACGACCCGGCCGCGCTCGCCGCAGCCTTGCGCGAGGCCATGGTGTTGGACGACGAAGCCCGGCGCGCGATGGGGGCGCGCGGGCGCGCCTTGGTGGAACAAAAATTTGGCTGGCCGGGCGTGGCGGAGCAGATGCTTGCCGTTTACCAGTGGATGCTGGGCCGCGGCCCCCGCCCGCCCTGCGTGATATCATGAGAACCCAGAAACCATCCGCTCTCCACCCTGCGCTTTACGCTTTGCGCTCTGCTCTCGACGCCTTGCCCATTGATTTTAGAATTTTGGAAGTTTAGTATTTTCGAATTTTATACCACTCTACTTTCTCCATTCTCCACTCTTCAACCTTTATATTATGAACCTGATCCTAGGATTAAACGCCTTCCACCCCGATTCTTCCGCCTGCGTGCTGAAGGACGGCAAACTCATCGCCGCCGTCGCCGAGGAACGCCTCGGCCACCGCCACAAACATGTCGCCGGCTTTCCCGGCCGCGCCATCACCGAGGTCCTTCGCATGGCCGGCGCCACCATCCGCGAGGTCGATTACATTGCCATCGGCAATGACAGCAATGCCAATGTCCCCGCCAAGGTCGCGCACGTCCTCAAATCGCCGCTCAAATCCGCCCGCGGCGTCCTGACCCATTTTCAACGGCGCGGCCGGATCGGCACCGTCCAACAAATGGTCGCGGAGGCCTGCGGCGTGGCCGCCGCCGATTGCCGCTTCAAGGTCGCCCGGGTGGAACATCACCTGGCCCATATCGCCAGCTCCTATTATTCCAGCGATTTCGACGAGGCCGCCGGCTTTTCCTATGACGGTTCCGGCGACTTCACCTCCGCCATGTTCGCCCGGTGCCAGGGCAATCGCATTGCCATCCTGGACCGCGTCCACGTCCCCCATTCGCTCGGTTTTTTCTACACCGCCCTCTGCCAGTTCATCGGCTTCGACAAATTCGGTGAGGAATACAAGGTCATGGGCCTGGCCGCCTACGGCAAGCCCGTTTATCTCGACCTCATGCGTGAACTCGTCCAACCCGGCACCCGCGGCCGCTTCGAGCTCAATTCGCGCTACTTCCAGCCGCTGGGGAAAAATCTGGAGGAATGCGTCGATGCCACCGGCGAAATCGTTCTGCCGCCGCTCTATTCCGCCGAACTGGCCCGCCGCCTCGGCACCCCGCGGATCCGCGGCGAAGCCCTGACCCAGCGCGAAAACGACATCGCCTGCTCCGTGCAGGCGCGGTTCGAGGAAGTGGTCCTCGCCGCCCTCGGCGCGCTCCACCAGCAGGTGCCCGTGGATAAACTCGTCACCGCCGGCGGTTGCGCCCTCAACGGCGTTTGCAACGCCCGCATTCTGCGCGAAACCCCGTTCAAAAAATCCTACATCCAGTGCGCCGCCTCGGACGACGGCACCGCCATTGGCGCCGCCCTGTATGTCTGGAACGCCATCCTCAACCAACCGCGTGCCGGCCTCATCGACCATGCCTCCTGGGGGCCGGAACACCCGGAAGCCGCCCTGGAAGCCGCCTTGAAAGCGGCAAAACTGCCCTATGAACGATTTGATCGCCCCGGGCTGCTGGAGCGCGCGTCGACGCATCTCAATTCCGGCCATGTCACCGGCTGGTATCAGGGACGCAGCGAGTGGGGTCCGCGCGCCCTCGGCAACCGCTCCATCCTCGCGCACCCCGGCTGGCCCGGCATGAAGGATTTGATCAACCAAAAAATCAAGCGGCGCGAGGCCTTCCGCCCCTTTGCCCCGTCCATCATCGCCTCCGCCGTGCCCGATTACTTCGAACAAACCGTCGAAAGCCCCTTCATGATGCATGTCGTGAAGATCAAGCCGGACAAACGCGCCGCCCTGGCCGCCGTCTGTCACGAAGATTTCACCGGGCGCCTGCACACCGTCAAGCAATCTCAGAACCCCATGTATCACGACCTTATCCACGCCTTCTCCCAAAAAAGCGGCACCCCCGTCGTCCTCAACACCAGCTTCAACGAGAACGAGCCCATTGTCGACACGCCCCAGCAGGCCGTCAGTTGCTTCTCACGCACGGACATGGACGTCCTTTGTCTCGGACCCTTCATCACCACCAAGCCCGGCAAGGGCATTCCTAAGATTGCTTGATCTGCCCGCCCGGGGACCATTACCATTCATGAAAACGCTGGCGGACGCGAAAGCCCTCCGCGAGCAGGAGTCCGTTCAATTCCGGTAAAATTTTCCAGGGTTGGAAAAACATGTTTTCTTTTTTCGTTTCCGGGAAACGAAAATTTCCAAAATTAAGGTATCTAACACCTCCTTTTTGCATTTTTTTAAAACATTTTACATCTTGTTGTTTATGTGATGGTTGTTGATGTTTTACCGGTGTGAAAAAGGGTCAAAAACCGATTTTTTGAAAAATCTGCATTTTTCGTTTCCGGGAAACGAGCGTTTTTCAGGAATGGCCCTATACTGTACGCATGAGCCATTTTAAGTTCGGAGTGCGGGTTTCAAGCACTTTTTACCAAACGAACCCATTTTAATAAGCCGGAAAAAGCTAATAACGCAGCGGTTAAAAGTGATATTTTGGCACTGAAATAAGTTGTCGAAAATGACCGTACCAAGCCCCTATCACAAGGCCATATTCCTACGCCTGCATTAACCCAGGCCAACTTTTATTGCAACGTCGAATCCTCTGCCGCGGATGAAGATCCTTCTGCTTAACCAGGTGTTTTATCCTTAACATGTCAAAATGACCAGTTCCAATCCTGCCTCCTCATCCATCCCGTTTCTAGCCCCCCGCGCCTTGCGGGCCGCGCGCCGGCACTGGCTGAAATTCGTCACCGGCCTGCTTCTCCTGCTCGCCGCTCTGGTATTCACCGCCTACTTTTTTCCCCAGCAGGTCCTGACCATCGATAGCGGCGACGTCCATGCTGACGCCCTGATTGTGCTCGGCGGCGGCGGACGGGAACGACCGGAACGCGCGGCGGAATTATTTCAGGGCGGAGCCGCCCCGCTCATTATTTGCAGCGGCATCGGCGACGACGAGATCAATGAAGCCTGGCTTACCAATCGTGGCGTGCCCCTCACGGACATCCGCTTGGAGCCCAACTCCCGCACCACGCAGGAAAATGCCAAAAATTCCATCACCCTCCTGCACACCCTTGGGGCCCACCGCGTCATCATCGTAACCACTTGGTATCATTCCCGCCGCGCCCTTGCTTGTTTCGAACATTACGCGCCCGACCTCCAGTTTTACTCCCGGCCCTCCTACTTCGGTTATCCTAAAACCGAGTGGAACCACCAGGGCATCCACGGCTACATCCGGGCAGAGTATGTGAAGATGTTATATTACTGGGTCAGTTATGGCGTCTGCCCCTTGTAACGTATGTCGCGCTTATTTGAATTGCACCGTATTGTCAGGATCACCGACGCTTGGTGCCGTCGGGGTGGACGGATTGGACCCGGCATGGGCGCGATGTACGAACAGATAAAAGTAGATCAGACTTACCCCCGCCAAGGCGGCAATCAGAATGCACACAAACAATCGGTACGGGTGTTTGCGTTTCCGCCGGTAACGGGACTTGTGCTTGTCTGACTCAACCATGACTTATACGTTTATCTCTCCGGACAACTCCCTGTCAACTCACATATGACCCCGTCCACCGCCCCTTGCCCTCCGCGCCTTAATTTTAGGATTTTAGAATTTTGGAATTTCAGCTTTTTAAACCGCGCCTTGCTCTTCGCGCCCTGCCTCTGGCTTTGGTTCGTCGTCCTCAATGATCTCCGCGTCGAGTGGACCGTCAATGCCCAGTATGGCTACGGCTGGGCCGTCCCTTTCCTCTGTCTCTTCCTCCTCGCCCGCAACACCCTGCGCCCTTGGCCCGTGAAATCTGGCCCTGCTATTTCACCGGGCCCTTCGCGCCCTAATTTCAGCTTTTCAGCTTTTCAGCTTTTCAGCTTTTTAAACCCCTCTGCTCTCTCCACTCTTCTTTTGGCCGCCGCCGGCCTGCTCGCGTTGCTTTACGCCCCCACCCGGCTCATCCAGGAGGCCAACCCCGGCTGGCGGCTGGTGAGCTGGGCGCTCGCATTGGAGGTCGTCGGCCTCACGCTGATCACCTTGCGCCTGGCCACGGGCATCCTCCGCCGGCCCTTCGCCGCCTTCGTTTTCCCCGTCTGCTTCTTCCTGGTCGCCGTCCCCTGGCCGACGGCCATTGAAAGTTCCTTGATTCAATCTCTCACCCACATGGATGTCGCTGTCACCTGCCGGTTTGTCGGCTGGCTTGATATCACCGCCGTCCCCCATGGCAACGTCATCCAGTTGATAACCGGACCCCTCGGTGTCGATGATGCCTGCAGCGGTATCCGCTCCTTTCAGGCCACCCTCATGATCTCCCTCTTCCTCGGTGAATTCTATGCGCTCCGGCGGGCGCATCGCCTGCTGTGCATCGGCGCGGGCTTTGCCCTCGCCCTGCTGTTAAACTTGATCCGCCTGGTTGTCCTCGTCTGGGTGGCCGATGGCGAAGGCATCCCGGCGGTCGCCGTCTGGCACGATCCCACCGGCATCATCATCCTCCTGGGCTGCTTTTTCTCCCTCTGGGGCATCGGCCAATGGCTCGCCACCAAAAATCCGCCCCCCACTGCTCTTCCTTCTTCCCACTCCTCACTCGATATGAAAGTCGCGCCTGGCGCCTGGCCCTCCGCTCCGTCCTCTCTCCATTCTTCGCTCTCCTCTCTGCGTGCTAATTTCAGCTTTTTAAACTGCCCTCCGCGCCTTAATTTTAGAATTTTAGAATTTTGGAATTTCAGCTTTTTATTCAGCCTCGCCCTAGGCATCTGGCTGCTCGCCGTCGAACTCGGTGTGGAAGGCTGGTATCGCTATCACGAGGCCCGGCTGCCCGCACCGGTGGAATGGCAGGTCGCCTGGCCCGTCACCAACCCCACCTATCGAGAATCAGGCTTCGCCCCGGTCACCCGGCAAATGCTCCGCTTTGATGAAGGCCACAAGGCCAGCTGGCAGGCCGACGGCCTGGACTGGCAGGTCGTGTTTCTCGCCTGGAAACCCGGCGTCGTCTCCCAGCAACTCGCCGAGAGCCACACCCCCGATATCTGCATGCCTGCCTCCGGCCATCAAGTCGCCGGTGGCCACGACCTCCGGTATCTCACTATCCACGGCCTGAACATGCCCTTTCGCTTTTACCAGCTCTTGGATACCCCTAAACCCATCTTTGTTGCCTACTGCCTCTGGGACGACCGTGCCAGCGCCCGGACCTTTGCGCATCTGAGCCAGACTTGGGGCCACCGGCTCGCCCCCGTCCTCGCCGGCCAGCGCAACTCAGGCCAGCGCTCCATCGAAATCGCCCTTGCCGGCCCTCCCGACCTACCCGCCGCGCGCCAGGCCATCCAAAACCTCCTCGATAAAATCATCGTCCCCGTCCATTAATCGGCTCCCTGCGGATGAAAATTCTGCTTCTCAACCAGACCTTCCACCCCGATGTCGTATCCACCGCCCAGCACCTGGGCGAACTCGCCGTCGCTCTCGTTGAGCGTGGTCATGAAGTTACCGTCGTCACTGGTCGCCGTGCCTACGATGAGCCGGATAAATTCTTCCCTGCCCGCGAGACCTGGCGCGGCGTGAACATCTATCGTGTCTGGTCCACCCGCTTAGGCAAACGCACCAAATGGCGTCGCGCTGCCGACTTCGCCAGCTTCATCCTCTCCAGTTGTGTACGTCTCCTCGTCCTGCCCCGGCACGACGTCGTGGTCGCCCTTACCACCCCGCCGCTTATCTCCTTCATCGGTGCCTGGAGTGCCAAACTTTGGCGCGCCCGCTTCGCCTGCTGGGTCATGGACCTGAACCCCGATGAAGCCGTCGCTGCTGGCTGGCTCCGCGCTGACTCCCTCATGGGCCGCCTGCTCGAACGCATGTCCCGCTTCAGCCTTCGTCGCGCCGGTTGCATCATCGCCCTCGACCGGTTCATGGCCGACCGTATCATCGCCAAAGGCATTACGTCTGAAAAATCATCACCCTTCCACCTTGGTCTCAGGACCACGATGTCCACTACGACGACGACGGCCGCAAAGCCTTCCGCCAATGGCACGGCCTCACCACCAAAAAAGTCGTCATGTACTCCGGCAACCACAGCCCCGTACATCCTCTCGATACCCTGATGCGTGCAGCCGAACATCTCGCCGATGATCCGTCCATCCACTTCTGCTTTGTCGGCGGCGGCAGCGAATTCCAGCGCATCCAACGCTGGGCCGATGCGGGCAAACTTACCAACGTTCTTTGTCTTCCCTACCAGCCGCTCGCGCAACTCTCCGCCTCTCTGTCTGCGGCCGATGCCCACGTCGTCGTCATGGGCGACGCGATGCTCGGCCTCGTGCATCCCTGCAAGATCTATAATATCCTCGGCGTCGGAGCCCCCGTCATTTACCTTGGTCCGCAACCCAGCCACGTCACCGAAATCCTCAACCAACCTGCCGCCGGCCATCCTTGGTGTTCCGCCCGGCACGGCGAAAACGAACTCCTCGCCAACCGCATCCGCCACCTCCTGGCCGCCCCCGCCCCACGTCGCATCCCCGTCGATCTCACCACCCGTTACACCAAATCCGCCCTCCTGCCCCCCTTTATCGCCGGGCTGGAAAAACTGATGCCACTTGATTCATGAAGCACTGAAATAATACCCATTCACCAGCAGACATTCCCGGCCCGTATTGTTTTATCCATCCGACCACCGCCTCCCGACCGGGTTACACCCCATAGGATTGATTTCATCACTGGCGTAAAGTGACTAACGAAACGGGTGGCCAGGAATGTCGGTGAAGTGAAGCCATCACAAAACATCGGGATAACTTATATGAAATCATTGCTGTCGGCGCGGGAGGTTTCTCCCGGAAGCCGTCCGGATTTTGAGCAGGAAACAACCGTGGCCCCGGACATTTCCAGCCGGGAGTTGCCTGGCACCCGGGCTCTTGAAGCCGGGTTCGGTTGGCCTGCCCCGGCCGGTCGCAGTCCCGTGTTTGGCAGTGATTCGTCGGGGTTCATGATGTCCCAATTGGGATAAATGCCAGATGCCTCCTCAGAGCCGAGCCGGCTCTGAGGAGCCAAGACGCCGGGGGCGCGGCGGAGAGGGAAAGAGGGCGAAAAAGGGGGTAAAAACGGGGGCCTATTTTTTTATGACGGAATAGCCGGAAATCCCGTACGACGGGCCTCCGGTGAGTGTGTATTATTATATAGTATATACTTTTATTTTGCGTAATTTACAGAATGGTAATGACTTACGTGTTTTTGAGGGTGGTTTTATTCGTAAGATACTTTATTTTAATTGTTTAGGGTGTTTCCGTATAGCGTTTCGAGGGACAAAAGCGGGTGGTTTTTAAGATGTAATATACGAATGAAAAATGGGTGGTTTCAAGAGCAATTCCATAAATTATGGTGCGGTGCATTGACACCACTTCGGGAAGCGGTCTTTTTGGGTTTTGGCGGCGTTTTTGGCTCAGTTGCAGACCCACCATGGGGTATGCGCCTTCGCCAAAGCCTGGCCAAAACCCAAAAATCCTCGCTTCGCACCGCACCCTCTTTTCTGTCCATGCTTCAGCCGCAGATTTCAGGAGGGGAGACGGGATACATCCGGCCTTACCCCTGCTCTCTTTGCGGGATGAGGCGTTGACGGAGGAAGTGCGGGGCGTGCGATTATTGGGTGGCAAGGCCGACTTTGGTGATGTCGAGCTGGCGGAGGATGTCGAGGACGGCGATCATGCTCTGGTAATCGACATCGTCGTCGCCGTTGACGACGACGCCGAGCTCGGGGTTGTCGGACTTCAACTGTTTGAGGTCGGCGCGGAGGACATCCATGGTGACGGGTTGTTCGTTGAGGAAGGCCTGGCCTTTGGCATCCACGCGGATCTGGTTGAACTTGGGCTTGGGTTTGTTGTCCGGCGGGGGCGGCTTGCCGGAGGGCAGGTTCATCTCCAGGTTGTTCATCATCTGGGGGGTGGTGATGATGAAGATGACGAGCAGCACGAACACGAGGTCCAGGAGCGGCGTGATGTTCAGCTCATTGAGCGTGCTATGGGCGGACCGGGAGGTTTTTTTCATTGGAGCTGGGTGTCGTCGAGGTTTTCCAATTGCACGTCAAAGCGGATGACGACCCGCGGCGGGAAGTTGGTGGGGGGCGCCCGTTCGATTTTGGGGACAGCGGCGAGGGCGGCGTAGACGGTTTTGTCCCAGACGGGGTTGCCGGAGGTTTTTTGCCAGACGGGGTCGCTGATGGTGCCGTCCTTGGCGATGGCGACATCAACATCGGCCTCAAATTTATCGTCGTTGAGGTTTTCGGGGCGGTCCCATTGGTTGCGCAGGGTGTATTCGATGAAGCCTTTGTAGAGCTGGATGGGGTCGGAGCTGGTTTCAACGACTTTGCCGCCACCAAAATCCATGTCGGAAACCTCGTTGTTGGCGGGGGCGACCACGGGCGGGGCGGTTTGGGGCGCGACATGGGTCTCCACGGGTTTGGGTGCCTCCATTTTGGGGGTTTCGACCTTGGGCGGCTCGATTTTGGGCGGTTCCGGGGGTTTGGGTTTTTCCGGCGGCTTTTCTTTTTTAACGATTTCGACGCTGATTTTCTCGAGCTTTTTGCCGAGCAACCCTTCGCGGGCGGCGAAGTAGAAGAGCACCACCACCAGGATGGCATGGAAGGCGAACGAGATGGCAAGGTTGACCTTGCCCGAATTCTTGACTTTGCGTTCCTGGGTTTGGGGAATCATGTCATTTCAATGGTTCCGTGGCTAAATCCACCTTGGGAACGTTGGCCTGCTGACAGACATCGAGGATGGCGCGGATCTGTTTGTATTTGGTATGGCTGTCCCCGCGGACGATGACATTGAGGTCCGGGTCCGCGGTGCGGAGGTTGATGAGGTCCTGCAGCATGGCGGCGGCATTGGGTTCCACGCTCTGGTTAAGGTGCAGGGTGCCGTTGGATTCGACGGAGATGTAGTTGGCCTTGCGCGGGGGGTCCTTGAGCTGCTTGTAGGCCTTGGGCAGCTTGAGGTCCATGTCCTTGACGGGCGGGATGGTGGTGATGATGAAGATCACCAGCAATACGAAGGCCAGATCCAGCAGCGGAGTGATGTTCAACTCCGTCACGGAATGGTGGACGGTTTTGGAACACTTTTTCATCGTTTCAGCGCGCTGGTGATGCGATCGGCGAGGACTTCATTGGCGTTGCGGATCTCCTCGGAGAGGGGGCGGTGATCGACGTAGACGTGCTCGATCTGGTTGGCGTAGCGGCTGGCGAAGCCGTCGAGTTCCTGGGTGATGGCGCGGATGCTGGTGACCATGAAGTTGTAGGCAAACATGGCGGGAATGGCGACGAGAAGGCCGGTGACGGTGGCGACGAGCGCGGCGGCCACACCGGGCGCCATGGTGGTGAGGCTGGCGGAATTGGAGGTGGCGATGCCGGCGAAGGTGGACATGACGCCCCAGACGGTGCCGAGCAACCCGATGAAGGGGCCGCCGGCGACGGCGGTGGAGAGGACGATCATGCCTTTTTCCAGGGCCATGGCCTGGGCCCCGGCGGATTCCTCCAAGATGACCTGAATGGCCTCGTAGGAGGAGACGCTGACCTTGGTGGTGGTGGTTTTGGCCAGGATATCGGTGTTGGTATGTTCGGCGTTCTCGTCGAAGGGTTTGACGCTGCTGACGAGCACGGGGTTGTTTTTCAATTGATAGGCGAGTTCATCCGCGCCGCGGATGTAGAGTTGATAGGCGGGGGCGCCGTCGAACTCCTCGCCTTTGCGCTGGATGTCCAGGGGATCGCGGGTGGCGGTGTAGGCGGCGAAGAATCGCTTGGTGGCCTTGCGGGCGATGACGAGCTGGCGGAATTTGGTGAGGATGATGGTCCAACTGAAGAGCGAGAGCAGGAGGAGGACAATGACGGTCACCTGCCCTTCAACGGTGGCGTTCTTGATGGCGAACACGGCGGCGCTGTCGGCGAAAAACGGTTGATTAAGGATATGGTTCATAGAGTATATGGGCTGGGTTAATTGTTTCCCGGCAGCAGCACCGTGACGCGCTTGACCCGCTGGAGCACCGGTTGATTTTTTTTCTTATTAAGATCGTCATCCGAGGTGTTCGCGTTGGCGGCGAGCTGTTGTTTGGCTTCGGCGTCGGATTGATTGGCGGCGGACTGGGAGGCGGCGGAGGCGGAGGCCGGACCGCCCAAGGTGGACTGGGAACTGGCACCATTGACGGAGGCGGTGGTGCTGAGGACGTCAGCCGAAACGTTGCCGCCGGAGACATCGGCGCCACCTCCGGCGGCGATGGTGCCAGTGACGGTGCCGCCACCGGTCACATCGGCCTGACCGCCGGCCAGGACGGAGCCGGAGAAGTTTTGGGCGGCGTTAATGTTGCTGTCCTGACGAGAAATAATCAGCCCGGTGATGTTGCCGTTGGCCGTAATATCGACGGTGCCGCCAATCACCCCGGACTGGCCCAAATCCACATTGCCAGGATAATTGGGCTTGGTGCCGGCAATGAGAGTGACGGTGGGGCCGGCGGAAATGTTGCCATCCAGCGCTTCCTGCGTGATGCCGCCCAAACTGGAGGTGATGTTGCCCTCCGGGGTTTCCACGGTGATATTACCCGGAATCGCGGCATGATTCGGCGGCCACTCGCTGCCGATCGACTGGTAGGAGGAGCCGGGCTGCGGAGTCTCCAGCGTTTCGGCGACAATGCCGCTGCCATACACGGCCTCAGCATAGAAATTCGCATTCCCGTTGGGATCCACATACGAGACGCACACGCCATTATAGGTATCGCCACCGTTGCCGACATCGACGGAGCCGGTGAGGGATTCGACAAAAATATTGCCGCCGTTGTAGGTGGCAATGCGGGAACCGCCGATCTCAATGTCATTCTGGGCGATGACATTGACGTCGCCCAGACCGGAGCTGAAGATGCCGTAACCCACCTGAAAATTCTCCGCCACCTTGTTATTCGACAGCCCCTCGGAGCCCAAGGTGATGGAACCGCCGGTGCTGGTCACGTTGACATCGCCGCCGCCGAGGGCGGCGATGGTCGAGGTTTGCATATCCAAGTCACCGGCGACCGTGACATTCAACGTGGCACCCGAAGGGGTAATGGAGACAAGGTTATCATAACGATCGAACCCACCCGTGGGATCAAATACGTCGCAGGAAAGAATGCCGTAGGAATCGCCCAAGGAAATGGAGCCGGCGGTGATATCAAACTGGCCGGGCCCGCCGATGCGATAACCGAGCGACGTAGCGATGGGAGCGCCCTGGCTGGCATTATACAGCGAATTCACATCGGCCGTGGAAGCCCAGGAGACTGTATCCAGCAGCGGATGGCCGTCAGCACCGATGACTGGCACACCATTGACGAGCTGGAGAACATAGAGGGACTGGCCGGCAGTTCCCAGAGCGGACAAGACGGACGAGTACATCGGCCCCGAGTAACCCAATTGGCCGGTGGCGGCGTTGTAAAAAAATCCCGGATTGCTGCCGACCACCGCTCCGTGGACCAAGGTATCACTGAATTGGGAGGCCTGTTCCAGTATATAGGCGGCCCATTGGGAGGGAGGAATATTGGAAGGAATGGTCAGGGAAGCAATGACGGCCGGGTTCACCAAAAGAGTGAATATGTCATCCCAAGAACTGCCCATGCCCGGCAGCAAGTCCGCCGCGGGGATGGCGGGGATGCTGACGCCATTGACGGTGAAAAAGGCGTTGGGGTTGCTGATCTGGCCGCCGACCGTGAGGGAGGTGACATCGCTGGTGTGTAAATTTTGCCCGGAAAATCCGCAGTCCAACAAGTTTCCGCCAATGGTGATGTCCGTTTGCTTGGTGGTGATGAGGGTCAAATATTCCATGCTGCCAGAAATTTTAAGCTCAACCGGATTGGGGTTACCGGCCTGAACCGGCACCACGGTCCCATTGTCCATGTCACTATAGGCCGTGATACCGGTGACAATATTATAATTCCATTGGGTTTGGGAGCTGTCGGACATGAGCAGTTCAACCGGGGAGGTCAGACCGGATGGGCCGGTCAAATTCCCGCCCGCCGTGGTGGTGATGGACAAGTTTTGGTATTCGGATGGAAACAAGGTCACGTCACCTCCCAACGTGACGCCGCCGGCCCCGGCGGAGATGTTTAGAATTGGCGGATAGATCACCTGAATTGGCGGCAAGGTGGACTGCCGGGGAACATTCGAATCAGTCAAATAGACGCCGTCACTCGCGGTCAGATTCACCGTTGCCTGCACCCCGTAATTGAACACCTGCGCATGACTACCAGAAGCATTTGAATCATCACCATTTGGATTCCGAACTTCCTGCAAATAAATATTCCCGTTGGGGGCATTCACATTCCAGGTGCCATCGATGAGGCTGAGGGCAAAGGCGTCAGGCCCATTGGGGGCGCCAATCGTATTGCCGGCAGTAACGGTGCCCGTCCCGTTGGCGAGCACATAATGTCCGTAGATATTGCCACCGGCGTTGATGGAGACATTGCCGGGTTCCGGGCCGAAGGCGCCGGTACCGCCATCTGCGGACACCACCGGGTCCGTTGTTTGCGAATCGCCGGCCGGAAGAAAACTGATGACATCTCCGCCGGCATTAATCGTTACATTCCCCCCGGCCGCCGTGCTGATTCCGCCGAGCCCGGTGGAGACGTAATAATAAGGCGCCCTAGTTTTAAACAGATAGCCGGCGGGATTGGCGCCGGTATTAACGTCCCCGGCCGCCGCCGTGACGCTGAGGTTGCCTCCGTCAATCGTGGTGATGCTCCCCAAGCCGGCGTTGACAATGCCCGGGCCGGCACTGCTGCCCGCCCAGCCCACCTGCACCTCGTTGCCCGCCCAGAGGGTGATGTTCCCGTTTTCAGTCTGGATGAAGCCGCTGCCGTTCAAGTAAATCCCGTCGCTGCCGGAAACCGGGGTGCCATTGCCCAGGGCGGTGCCGGCCGTCAGACTGACACTCCAATTGTTTCCCGCCTGAATCCCCGCTCCGTCATCAAACGTGATATTATTACCCGCCGTCAGACTGATGGTTCCGGGCGCAGTCGGACTGGCCGGTTGCCAGAGCGTGCTGATCTCAATGTTATTATCCGCTTGCAGGTTGATGGAGGAAAGGCCGCCGGCGATCTCGTCGTCCAGTGTCGCCGCATAAGCGTCATCAATCGTGATATCCGTCGGATCGATTGTCAGCCGGCCCCCGGTGCAGCCAGCCACGGCGTGGCCGAGGATGGTGGATTGCAGGTCGCCCAACCGAGGTGCGGATATCTCAATCTGGCCGCCGTTGCCACCGGCGGCGCCGCCGGAGACATTGATGGTGGAACCGGTCTGATCGGAAAAGGTGTTGCCTGACTTAAGCGTGACCGCGCCGCCGGCGCTGGCCACACTGGAATCGCCTTGGGCCGAGATCGAAGAAGCCGACGACAAGGTCAAGGCATCGCTGGCGACGAATTCGATGGTGCCATTGACCTCCTGCACGGAATTGGCCTGCACAAGGCCGCCTTGGTTGACCGTCTGCGCCTGGGCAATAATCGTGCCGCCATCGGCAATCAACTTGCCGTTATTATCCACCGAGCCCTGGGGCAGCGTCACCTGGGCGCTCAGGCCAAGGCCGTTCGGACTGGTCGAAACAAGCACGGATTCACCGGCATAGAGGCCGATGTTGCCGCCCGGAGCAGAAATGGAGCCTTTATTTTCAACATCATTGGCGATCAAAAAAGCGGAGCCGCCGCCGGTGATATTGATCTGCCCGTAATTGATGATGTTGGCCCCCAGCGGCGGGGCATTGAACGACCAGGCGCCACCGCTGGAAAGGTCAGGTGCGGGCGAGGACGCGGTGGTAAGAACCAGACCGTGGGCAGTGAGGGCGGCCTGACCACCGACATAGAAACCGGCCTGATTTTGCAGGATGACATAGCCGTTGGCATTGAGGTTGCCCAGAATTTGGGACGGTGAGGTGCCGTTGATTTGATTCCAAACCACGGAGGTGGCCGAAGGCTGCACGAAGGTGGTGGTTTCCCCCGCCCCGATGTTGAAACTCTGCCAGTTGATGGCCGCGCTGGCGGAAGTGGTGATGGTCATTTGGGAACCGGAGGTATTGAAGGAAGCGGTGCCTTGGGTGACGGTGCCACTAGCGGGATTGGCGCGGGCGGTGAACCAGCCGGACAACCACAGCAATAAAGCGCAACCGGTCAGGGCGGCCCGGTGGATGGAGCGAATGGAACGGCAGGTCAGCCACAGCAGCACAAGCTCCAGTGCATCCCTGGAACCCGATTTAAGATGGTGTTGAGTTGGCATAGGCAATATTAGAATTGGGCGGTCAGGGAGAAATTAAAGAACGGGGCGTCAGCCCGGATGTTTCCGGCCGCCTGCAAGGGCAGGGAGAATAAAAAACGGGCCTCCCAAGCGGAACCGAGGGCGGCGACGCCCCCAATCCCGGTGCCCCACAAGGCAGTGCTCGCCGGCCGGCCCTGCGGGTCCAGCAAATAGGTGTCGGCATAGTCCATGAAAACCGAACCCCGGAAGGTCAGCGGCTCTTGGTGGTTCAGATAGCCGACGATATCGGGCGGGGTCTGCTGTTCCACGGACACATGCCAGCCGGTGTCGCCGAACACCTGGCCCTCCTGATAACCGCGCACACTGTTCACCCCGCCGGAGCCAAATTCTTCATTGCTGATCAACGGTTCATTGGCCCACTGGCCATCCGCGCGGACGGTGGTCGGCCAGTTGGGAATGAGACCGAACTGATGGAAAAAAGTGGGATTAAGGATGAGCCAATGGCCGCCGGATTTTTTGGAGCCGGTGATTTCCTGCAAGGCCTTTTTGCCCGTCAGCACCGTGAGATTCGTACCGCCGCCCAGGCGGCTTTGGGCGTCATACCAGAGATTCAGATTCGCGCCGAGGCCGAGACCGGCGGACCCCAGCGAATCATTCCAACTGACATTGTAACGAACATTCAAAGGGAGATAATCAATGATATTTGCCGAGGCCGGCAAGGGGGTGCTGACCGTGCTGATGACGGGCGGGTTGGGCTGGCCCTGGGCGTTGAGCGTGATCTGATCGGATACAAAGTTGTTAGTTTTGTAACTGCTGCCCTGATAGATCTTGTAATCCAGCCCGGCGGAAATGTCCGGGTGAATGATTTGAGTGGCCGGCAGCGGGGCGCTCAGGCGGGCGCCCAAATCATTATTGACGGTCAGATCCTGCTGGAGCGTGGTCTGGGTGATGGTTTCCACGCCAGGCTCATTGTAAATGTTCGTGCTGGACAGGGTCTGCACGCCGGTGTCAATGGTGGAGCGATTGGCAAAGAAGGTGACGTCCGGACGGCCGGAGGCCGGAGGCAGGTTGAACTTGCGGGTGGCCTCATCGTAGCCAAAGCTGCCGGGATTGGCGTTCACAATATCCTCAATCGACTCCGGACGACCCAGCGGGATGCGATAATATGCGCTGTAGTTGGCCACCAACGGGCGGTCATACCAGTCCCATTGCGGGGCGTTTTTATAGACGGTGGGGGAAAAACTATATTGCAAGCCGAGCGATTGCTCCTGCTGCCAGAGATTATCATAGACGGCGGAGGAGTTGACCCGCAAATTCGGGGTGCCGGGCGAGCTCTCATTATTCAGTTCCATTTTGGCGTGGAGTGGAATGCGGTCCACGACATCGAGGCGTAGATCGCTGGTGCCGGGATCGGGGCCGGGTTGAATTTTTGGGTAGATTTTTCGGTCCCGATTTTCATTGGCCTGATCGAGTTGGGCTTGAAAAATTTGGGCGTTCAAAATGAGATTGGTATGGAGGCCGGGCAGTGACCGCATGACATTGTTGGAACTGAAGTAATGGTTGCCCCGGACCTCAATGGAGGCCAGCCGACCTTCGGTCACCTGGATTTTGACGGTGGCATTGGTCAGTTTTTGCGGGGGCAGCCCGACGGCCACCGTGACATAGCCACGCACGCGATAGGCGTTTTGCAAACCGCCCACCACACCACGAATCCCGTCGATGGTGACATTGGTGCCAAAGGCACCCGGGATATTGGTGAGGACCGAGGCGATGGTTTCCCGGGTAAGGAGGGTGTTGCCCAGGACGGCATAGCGCGCCACGTTAAATTTGGCCGCCGCACGGGCGGGCGGGGCATTGGTCCGGGCCGGGGCGGAGGCCTGACCGGTCACGGGCGCGGGAGGGACGACCACCACCTCATTGCTGGAAACGAGATAGCGTTTGCCGGATACAAAAATTTGCGGCACGGTCTCAGGGAAGACATTCAAGATCACCGTGCCGTTGGTTATCCGGCCGGGTGCGATGCCAACATCCATGGTGGGAAAACCGAGATGGCGGTATTCGGCCTGGACATCCGCCGCGGCCCGCACAATCTGGTCCAGACTGACATGGTGCCCGGTATATTGCGAAAGCAGCGGAATGAGGGTGTTGGTGGAGAGCGACAACTTGCCCTCGACCTGATAGGCCTGAACATCATATCTGGCCGAATCGCTGTCCGCCGCAGAAGTGTATCCGACCGACCACAGCAGCAGGCATGGCACCCAAACATACAGGAGCCGTCCCCAGACCCGGCCCGGGCGGGCCGGGCATCCTGCCCTGCCCGCCAACTGCTTGAGCCAAATTGTTATTGCGTGCCGCACAGAAATTCGATTGGCAGTCCGTTATAATTGATCCTCGGCCCGCCGGACCATTTCCCTTTCTTCGGGCAACAGCGGAGCGTTTTCGGCCCGTTCGAGATTGGTTCGGGCAATATCCAGATGACCGGAGGCCGCCTCGATGGCGCCGTAATAGGCGGCGATGGACGGGATTTTGAGATACTCCGGCTTCAGCCCGGCGATGACTTTGAGCGCGGCATCCGGCTGCGCCTGCAACAGCAAGGCATAGGCCTGGGTGCAGATACAAAACGGATCATCGGGATGGGCCTGATAAGCCGCCGCCGCCAGATCGTCCGCCCGATCCCGTTTGGCTTTGCGACCGCGGGCCAGAATCTGCGGGTAGGCGTCCTCCAGCAGCAGTCGATTCAACTTGGTGAGGTCATCCCCGGAGTGATTGCGGGCGAGCAGTTTACGGGTTTGTGGACGTAAGGTGACGCCGGCGAAACGGTCGGCATCATAGAGCGGCTGGCTTTCCATGATTTCATTAAAATTTTGCGCCAGCGTGACGGCGAGCGGATCCGGACTGGTGGCGGCGACCTGGTAGTTGGTCAGCGATTGCAGGGTTGTCCCCGGCAAATTGTTCCGCAGAAAAGCCGTGACAGCATCGGCGGGCTGCTTAAGCCGGCTGATCAGTGGTGCCAGATTGGTGAAGTCATCGGCGATGAACAGGGCGGCGGTGTCATCCTTCCGCTGCAGCAGGAGGATGTCGGCAAGATTGTTCTCGACCCGGACATCGTCCAGATTGTTATTGTGCAGCTTGGTCAGCAATTCCTCAAGACCGGAGGTGTTGCCATCGGCGTAAAGTTGCGCCATGAGCTGGTTGGCGGCCCAGGTTTCCTTGGGAAACTCATCCGTGATGCGATGCAGCACAGCCGTCTCCTCGGTGCGCCAGCCCCAGGTTTCGGTAAGTTTGGCGAGACGCGCAAGATGCGGGAGTTGGTTCTCGGAGAGGAGCAAGGCCTGGCTCCAGTCATTTTCCGAAGCGATATCTTGCCGGAGCGAATGTTCGGCCAGGGAAACAATGGCGAGGCGATAATATTCGACATCGCCCCATTTTTGGCCGCCGGCAAAGGTGATGAGACCGGGCCAGTCCTTGAGCGCGATTTGGCTGTCGGTGATGGCCAGCGGCACGGGCAGATTGGTCTGGATGGCCGGCGAGAGGCCATGCAACCAAGCCAGGGCAACGGTGGGGGATTCGGTGGCGGCCAGCCATTCACCGAGGGCGTAGGCATCCGCAGGCACCGGTTCGGCAGTGGATTTGAGGTTAGCCAGCCAAGGGGCAAAATCGTTGCTTTTGGCCAGATGGAGAAGCTGCAGATAGTTGATTTTATCGGCAAACGTGGAGGTGGGTTCGGCCACAGTTTCCCGGGCATAGTTCACAGCCTTGGGCAGGTCATGCCGGGCGATGGCGGCGGACAGAAGACGTTGCCGGGCGATGGGCCCCAGATCCGCATTGCTGACGACCTGTTCCAACGCCACCGCGGCGGCGGTGGCGACCGCCAGGTTGGTGGAGGTCACGCGGATGGTCTCCAAATTTAGGACGTTGGTCAGATCATTGGGTTCCAATCGTTCGGCCGCCACATACTGCTGTTCCGCCTCGGCCGAACGGCCTTGATGCCACGCCAGAGCCCCGGCGATTTTATGATAGGCGGCGGTGTCCTGCCAGGCGGGTCCAATGCCGGCGAGAGCATCGGCGGCGGATTTAAGATCATTGGCTTGGAGGGCGGTTTTGGCCCACAAAAACCGGTTGGTGACGTTGTCCGGCTCCAGTTGGGCGACCAGAATCCGCCAGGTCAGCGCGTCCGGCGAGCCGGCGGCGTCCAACTGATCGGCGAGTAGGCGGCTGCCGTCGAGACTGTGGGGATTGATTTGAAAGGCGCGCTGGAGGCAGATGCGGGCATTTTCCCAGTCCTGCCGGGCGGCATACTCCTGGGTCAGGCGGATCAACTTTTTCTCCGTGGATTTTTTATAGGCCTCGTTGGCAAACCAGACCCCGGCGGTCAACGCGGCGAGGACCAGCACGGCGGCGATGGCAAGCCAGAGGGTTCTCGACCGGGATTTGCCGCCGATCCGTTTGTGTTGGCATGTGCTCATATCATCACCGATTCCTTTCTGGATAAATTGTTGGCGGTTTGATCAGTCATGGGCCGGCGGAGCGGCTCAAAACTTGAAGGTCAGATCCACCTGAATCAGTTGGAACTGATTGATGGGATTGATTTGCGGGATATCCTGGCCGGTGCCGCCGGTGCCGAGCAACGAGTTGATGCGCGTGGCATACCCGTAGCGGAACGCGCCGATGAAGTTCTGGTTGAACCCATAGGCCAGGGCGGTATAGATGCCCTGCAAATTTTCGTCGCCGGCAAAGACATCTGTGTCCAACAGGTTGGGGTCGAGGGCATATTGCTCGATATGCTGCCAGTAAGTCTTGAACTCCCAGGCATGTTTTGCAGAGGTGGTGCCGTTGATCAGGCCAAGGGTGCCCGGGCTGCCGATGGCGAAGCCGATTTGATACGCCTTGACGTCCTGGGTTTGCGGGGAAAATGCCTTGATGGTCGCGGGGGTTTGGTTGGCCAGATAAGCTGCATAGCCCGCCGCCGCCGCCTGCGCCCGTTGGCTGCCCGCCAAGTTATAGGCCCCATCGCCGAAAATCTGGGCATCCAGCCGGCCAATTTTGAAGTTGAACTCAAAGGGCACCTCGACCACCTGAAGGTCATTGATGCCGACCTGGTTGTTGGGGTAGCCAAAACTATAATTGCCGAGGCTGCTGGCGGATGAGTTGCCGTAGCCGCTCAAGCCATTGACCGGACTGGAGGATCCGGGGCCGGCATAGGCGCCTTCGCCAACGTAGGCATCGCCAAAATAGGGTGCGACGGCGGTATTTAAAGTGCTGGCCTGCCCGCCATAGTATTGGTAGAGCGTGGCGGCGATTTTGACGGAGGTGTTGGTGTTTATATGGCAGGTGAGGCCGCCCTGCCAGGCGATTTGGAAAATATTATTTCCATTCGCAGAACCCAGGCCGAGGTTGGGCGAGGCGGAAACGGGATTCTGATCCTGATAGAGGAACTGGGCGAAGTTGGCAAAGAAATCAACCTTGCCGATGGTATAATTAAAACGCTCGGCCAGACCTTCGGGGTTGATGTTGCGGCTCCATAGCATGGTGGTGGTATAGAGCGGGTTGGCCATTTTGCCCACGGTGAGGTCCAACCAGGGCTCGGGACGCCAGCCGAGATAAGCCTGGCCAATGTTGATGCCACCGGTGGATTTGCCATAGGGTCCCTGATAGGGGACGCCGCTCGACGAAGTCCCCATGGTCACAAACGTGGAACGCGGGCTGGAAGCGGTTTCCACGCGGACGCCAAAATAGAAATCGTCAGCCACTTCCCCGCGCAGGCCGAGCCGGGCGGAGTATCGATAGCGCTGTAATTCCACCCGGTCACCGGCCGGATCGCTTTCGGTGCGGTCTTCAAACCGGGTGCGGAGATCGCCGTAGAGTTCCAAATCCTTGATGCCGGGACTGATTTTCCACTTGCTGACCGGATACTGCGCCACCGCATTGGTGTGCTGGGCGTCCATCTGCGATTGGAGCTTGCTGGCTTCATCCTCACTGATGATGCCTTTTTGGAGCATGAGATTCATGAGCCCCCGCACGGGGTCATTGCTATCGTCACCGAAAGCGCGGACAACAGGCTGGAGGGCGCAGACCGCCACGAGCAGGGTCAGGCGCAGTGAGAACCGGACGACCCAAGCTTCACGCACACCCCGGAGCGGCGACGAGCGATGTTCTCGCATGGGACTACCAAATATCGATGACATATTCATTTAATTAAACACGACTTCTTTACTTGTTATTAATGTTATTACATCGGTATAATTTGTCCACAGAATATTTTACTAGTTTGTAAGTAATTAATATGTAGTAACATGCAAACATTTTATAATTTGAATAATTTTTAAAAAAAACAATTGCAAATCCTTTGAATAGCATTTAGCATAATCACTACCAGTCCACTGGATATTTACCCTGCGGGGAGGTTATTACTGAAACAATCGACAAAGTGACAAACACTGAGAACAAACAACAACTATGAATAAACAAATAAAAATAGCAGTACTGGTAGCCTTGGGACTGGCCGGAGTGACGGCGGCCCGGGCGCAATCAACCGATATATTACTCGGTTTCAACGACTATGCCGGCCCCAGTGGTGCCAACAACGACTATGTCGTTGATCTGGGAACGACGGGTGCCGGGCTGGTGGCGGATGCCGTTGGCAACGGCGGGACTTACAGCCTGAGCAGCCTGGTCAATTGGAGCACCTTCAACACGGCGTTCAGCGCAGATAGCAGCCGCTTGAATAATGTGGCGGTGGGTTTGGTCAATGGCTACCAAGTCGGGAGCACGAAGTATATATTCCAAACGGTCGCGGTCGGAAGCACGCCGCCGGCCCCTTATTCTGGCCAGTTTGCCAATACATGGACTTCTGCCCAATCGCCCACGATCGGGGAATATTCCTCCAGCAGCACCTCGGGCTGGACCTATAATGTGGCCCAATCGCCGGGCCTGCCCGGCACGGCGAATTTGATCACGGGCTCCGATGTGGCGGAAAACACGGGCAATCCGCTCGGCCAGCTCTCCTCCGGCGTGCTCGCGCTCAACTTGTGGGAAGACACCAAACATAACACGACGATTTCCGGCTGGGTCAATGTGGGCACGTTTAACATCAACCTGAACACCGACACCGCCTCGTTCACCGTGGCCGCACCGGAACCCTCCACGTATGGCGTGCTGGCCGGCTTCGGCCTGCTGGCGTTCACCCTCCGCAACCAAATCAAAATCGGCCGCAAAACGGCCTGATCCTTTCACCAACCCCTGAAACAAATAACACTTAATAAATAACCAAATACAACCAACTATGAAATTAAACAAATATACAACCGCCCTGATCGCTGCGGGCTTGGTCGCGGTTTCCAGTGCGGCCCAGGCCAATACGGTCATATTCCTGGCCGGTGCCTCGGCTCTGCGTTCCACGATTGCCGCGGCCATCTCGGCCGGGAAAATCTTTGATTCCGGCGGCACGATTGTCACGTACTCCTCCAATTCCGGCGGTGCAGGCGGCGCACAGTATGTCGTCTATCGCGGCGTGATTGGCGGGGTCACTTATGACATCGATGCCTTTTGGACGGGTGCCGAAGCCGCCGTGGCGGACGTGGCGGGCAACAGCATCTCCCAAACGCTGAATGGCAGCTCCGGTTTGTCCGGCGGCAGTGGCACATATGCCGTCCCTGGCATCCCGGCCTCGTTCCTGGATCCGGCGACTTCTTATGCGACCACCAACACCTTTGCCTCGATCAACAGTGGTTACAAGACCGAATCCACGGTGGATCTCGCCTTGGATGATACATCGCAAGCGGTGTCTTTGACCTCCCATACAACGTATCCCTTGGTGGATTACGGGGCCCTGGCCGTGGTGCCTTTCAGCTTTTTGAAAGGCTACGAAAAAACGCCGGATACGGTCTGGAACCACGTGAGCAATGTCACCACGGCGGAGATAAACCAACTGTATAAAGCTCCCCATCCGGCCAGCTTTATCACCGGCGTGTCGACGGATTCCGTCGATTATGTGTACATCACGGGCCGCAACCTGAGTTCGGGCACCCGGGTGAACGCCCTGCTGACCGCGCAATACGGAGTGACGACCACAGTGGATCAATATGCGTATGACGTGAACTATAATAAAGCGGGCAACCTGGCCCAGAACAGCCCCGCCAACTATGCAAACACCGGAACGTTGTATGAAATTGGCAACGACGGGTTCAATGCCTCCGGCACGGCGGCCTTGCAGTTGAACTACGATGGGACCGGCACGGGGAACATCTTGGTTGAACCGTTGGCGGTTCCGGATGCCGCCGGGGCGGCGGTGACCGCTGTTCCCTCCGGTGGGGTTGCGGGTGCAGCCTCGTACCTGACCTACAACGGGGTTTGGGAATCGGACGCGAACGTCGAAAACGGGAGCTACACGTTCTGGGGATATGAACATATCTTTGGCACGGTGGGCCAGTCAAACACCAGTGCCGCCGGCAAAGTGGCTGCCGCCCTGGTCAGCGGGATTGGTTCGTATCTGACCTCCATCAGCGCCGGCACCTCGACCGGAGCGGTCGGCCCGACCTATACGGCTCAAAGCCCGCTGATTCCGGTCAGCCTCCTGCAGGTCACCCGGGCGGGCGACGGCGGTTTTCCGGCCCCGAAGAATTAATGCAACTGGCTGACGGATCAGCAGTTGTTTAATAACCTGGACCAGTGCGGATAGATGATCCGCACTGGTCTTTTGGCTGATACTTGGAATTTATGATGTGGCGACCTTCAATTCTGTTAGGACTGGTTATGGTGTCGGTCCTGCCGGGCATGAACCTGTGGGCGGAGACGCCGGGGGAAAATCCCTTCACGACGATTGGTGCGCGCAATGTGTTCAGCCTGCAACCGGTGGCGTCGAATGTGCCGGGAGATTCCACTCCGGCCGTGCCGCTGCCGAAGATCATGCCCAATGGCATCATGCAAATTTTTGGCAAAGCCCAGGTGTTGTTCACCGTGATGGCCGTGCCGGGGTCAGGTCAGGCGAAGCCGGAGCAATCCTATCTGCTGAACGAAGGGGATGCGCAGGACGGGATAAAAGTAGCCAAGATCGATCTGGCGACGACGGTGATTACATTTTACAACCATGGGGTGGTGCAGCTTATAGCTTTGAACAAAGGGACAGCCACCGGCGAGACCGGGCGGGCGGCACTCGCACCAGGAAGCATTGAGCCAACCCGGGCCGCAGCCCTGGCCGCACGCAGCATCCAGCAAAGTCAGGCGGCGACGGATGAGGCGAATGACCCGGCCACGGGTCTGGCACAGAATGAAAGCCTGACCCTGCCGGCTGGTGTGCTTATCAAGCCTGACCCGGGCCAGTCGGGGGAACTGGATGCCAGGTTGTTGATGGAAGCGCCTCCGGGAGGATACCCACCGGCACCGGTGATACCGCCACCCAGCCAGCCATTAACCAGTGCGAACGACAACCTTGGTGATCCCTTGACGCTGAATGAGTTTGGCGGCGGTGATACGCCACCGATTCCTACGGGCAACGGGCCTTAACCGGTCAGCGTGACGCCGGGGGGCGGGCCTTATTTGACGGCTTTAATTTGGCTCTTCAAATCCAGAACAAGTTGTTCGGCTTGGGCCTGCTGCTTGGGCGACAGTAATGAAAGCGTTGTTATATCTGAGAGGCTGTTTGCGCCCAGCGGATTGCCTTGGTCGGCGCTCAACTTGTACCAGGCATAAGCCTGGACCAAATCGTTGGTGACGCCCCAACCATGTTGATAAAATGAGCCCAAACTGGCTTGGGCCCGGGGGTCGTCCAGCACCGCGGCGGCGCGAAACCATTTGGCGGCCTCCGCGTAATCTCTTTTGACTCCAAAGGCATATTCGTAGGCGATGCCCAGGTTGTTTAAGGCTCCGGCGGAACTTTGGGCGGCCGCCAGCCGGAGCCAATGGATGGCTTCGGGATAATCGACATAATTGGTCCCATATGGTGCGGCGGGGATGAGGTGGAGCTGTCCCAAGGCGGCTTCGGCATCTACCTGATTTTGCGCGGCCGCTTTTTGCCACCATGGAATCGCCTGGGTGATGTCCAGGGCCACCCCGCGACCGGTGGCGTAGAAGTTCCCGAGCGCGTATTCGGCGAGGGCATCGCCCTGGTCGGCGGCCTTGCGATACCAAGATACGGCGGTGGACAGGTTGCGGGGCACGCCCCGTCCCCGCCCATAGTAGGACCCTAGCAGCACCTCGGCATCCGCATAGCCTTGATCGGCGGATTGGAGCAAATAACCGGCGGCTTTGACATAGTCCTGTTGGACTCCCTGGCCCTGCTCGTATATTCGGGCCAGCTTATACTCGGCCCGGGCATCGCCCTTGGCCGCCGCCGCCTGGGTGGCTTCTAAATTGACGTTGGTCACCTGAGAATGCACTGCCGGCAGCAGTCCCAATGTGAAGAAAATGGTGGCCGCGACACGCCGGCGACGCAATCCGATAACGACTTGTTTAGTATTCATTCGGTTATATTATTATTTGACGATACGGTGACCATCAAGCATAAAATTTGGGGTAAAATAAAAATTTACCATCGTCTTTAAACCATTGCCTGACAGTATTTACATATATTTTTCTGCTTATTTACTGAAATCGAAATCTTTTGGCATATAATTTCCGTTTGACTTGGCCAATGCACTGCATTAATAATAGCATACTGTTTAGGTCGTTATTTATATAATCATATGAGAATCAATAAAATGAAATATCTGGGGCTGAAACTGGTCTTGCTTATTTTACTGGGATTACCCGAACTGGCGGGCGCCCAGTTGTTCAGCTACAACCAGTATGGTGACGTGCTGGTGGGTTTTCGTAAAACGGGAAATAATGCCGGGAGTTATGAATTGGTGGCGGATGTTGGAAGTGTGACCAATTTGCTGCTGCTGCCCCCGGGCGCGACCACAAATATTAACGACATCACCACCACGGAAGTGACCAATGCCTTCACGGATACGGGCAATTTTGCGAACCTGCAATGGTCGGTCTTTGCGGCCTTTCCCAATCGCAGCGCATGGGCGACGCCGTTGGGAACGTTTCCTCATTACACGACTTGGTACACTCTGCCGTCCACGAACGTAAATTCCCAAACCCAGGCACCGGCCCTGAATTACACCGGTGAATCATCGTCGGTGATGACATCGATTGAATCAATTGGCAATTCGGCGACAACCATCGCCAATGCCATCGGGACTGCCAGCACCAATAATAATACGTTTTTGGTCCGGGAACCCGTGGCAACATACTCTGACAAAATCCTCTCTGTTTATATCGGTGATGCGGGTTTCCTTGGGGTTGCTTATGGTGATTTTGGCGGCAATAACAGCCCCCTGGGATATGTGGTGGAAAATACGACGCCCTCGCCATTTTCCGCACCTCAGCGGGATGATTTTTATGAGTTGGTGCCCAGCGGACAAACGGATCCGATTACCGGGCCGGCCAACGCGGCGGGCTATTTCGTGGGTTATTTCCTGCTGTATCCCAGTGGTGCCCTGACCTTCACGTCTGCATCGGCACCCGTGGCGGCCATTTCAGGCACTGCCACCTCCGGAACAGCACCCCTGAGCGTGACCTTCGCGGATGCCTCGACCGGCGGCATCACCAACTGGGTCTGGAACTTTGGTGACGGCCAACTCTACACCAACACCGTCAGCAGCACCCCCTCCCACACCTATACCAGCTCCGGCAGTTATAACGTCAGCCTGACGGTGTCCGGACCGCGGAGTTCCAGCCCCAGTACGAGCAGCAAGACGAGTTTTGTGGTGGTCAGCTCGGGTGTGGCCGCCCCGGTGGCGGCTTTTTCGGGCACACCGACCAACGGGTTTGCGCCGCTGAACGTGATCTTTACCGATACCTCGACCGGCACCATCACCAACTGGTTCTGGAGCTTTGGTGACGGTCATACGTTTAACAACACCGTCAGCAGCACGGCCACCAACACCTACGCCACCAACGGCAGCTACTCCGTCAGCCTGACCGTGACCGGTCCCGGCGGGACGAACACCAGCACCCAGACCGGCTACGTGGTCGCCTCGGTCATCCCCAAGCTGAGCAGTCTGTTCGTCTCCGGAACGAATCTGATTCTGGGCGGCACCAATGGTCCGGCCGGCGTGCAGTACCGGATCTTGAGCACGACCAACCTGACGGTGCCGCTGACCAACTGGGTGCCGGTCCTCACCAACACCATCTCAGTCAACGGCACCTTTGCGTACACCAACAAATGGGCGACGACCAATCGGGCGGTTTACTTCCGCCTCGTCTCCCCCTAGGCCGGACCGGGTTAATTGCGACTCTAAGGACCGGGGCAAATCCAAGTGATTTGCCCCGGTTTCATTTTACAGAAACAGGGTTGAATTTTAACGGCCCGGATACTGTGGATTCCACGAAAAAAAGGGCGGCTCGACGTGCAACGTCAAGCCTCCCTCGGGCCAGGGTCGGCAGATATTTAAGCGGCAGGAATCAGGGCACTGATGTCCTCGGAATCCGTGTTGATGTCGGCAAAGAGCCAGGTGGAGAGATAACGCTCCGAGGAGGAGGGCACGATCACCACGATTTGTTTGCCCGCATTCTCCGGGCGTTTGGCGATTTGCAGGGCCGCCCAGATCGCGGCGCCGCTGGAGATGCCCACCGGAATGCCGTCCAATTGGTTCACTTCCTTGGAAATGGGACCGGAATCATCTTCATTCACCTTGATGATTTCATCGATGATGGCGACATTCAGGTTCACGGGAATGAAACCGGCGCCGATGCCCTGCAATTTGTGCGGACCAGGTGTGCCGCCGGAGATGACGGGAGATTTGACCGGTTCCACCGCGATGGCCCGGAAGGACGGCTTCAGTTTTTTAATCACTTCGCCCACCCCGGTGATGGTGCCGCCGGTGCCAACGCCGGCCACGACGAAATCCACCTTGCCATCCGTGTCCCGCCAGATCTCTTCGGCTGTGGTGCGGCGATGAATGTCCGGATTGGAGGGATTGGCAAATTGTTGCAGGACGACGCTGTTCGGGATCTGCTTGTTGAGTTCATCCGCCTTGGCAATGGCGCCCTTCATGCCCTTGGCCCCTTCCGTCAGCACCAATTTGGCCCCTAAAATTTTCAACAGCTTGCGCCGTTCGATGCTCATCGTCTCCGGCATCGTCAAAATCAACTTCAGCCCCCGGGCCGCCGCCACAAACGCCAGCGCGATGCCCGTGTTGCCGCTGGTCGGCTCGATCAGGATGGTGTGATCGTTGATCTTACCGGATTTGAGCGCGTCATCAATCATGGCCACACCGATGCGATCTTTTACGCTGGAGAGCGGGTTGAAAAATTCGAGTTTGAGCAAAACCTCGGCCACCGCCCCGTGTTTTTTGGCGGTGCGGTTTAAGCGAACCAAGGGCGTGTTGCCGATGGTTCCCGTGATGTCATTATGTATATGTGCCATAGTTGTCTATTGGTTGTTTGTTTTGATGGAGCCGGCCGTCTGGCCGGGCTTCCGCGAAAATATTACCGCCGCCTCACCGCTGATGACGGACCCCGGCACGCTGGCGAATCTCTTCGCCAGGAACTTGCGTGCCGGAGCCGCGTCACCAACTGGTTTCTTCAGCGTGTTTCCCCACACGGTCAAAATTTGGTCCGGGCGCAGGCGCGACCGTGAGGCAAGCCGGTCCAGCAGGCCTTCCATCAGCCAGGCGAACCCCAGCGCCACCACCACAATGAATCGCCAGATGCCCATGGGCTGAGTCAGGTGCGCGTGGAGGACCGGCCTGATGGTTTGTCCAGCCGCAACCGTTCGGTTTTTTCAATCTGAGTAACCTGAGAATCGTGGACCACTATCTCCACCACCCCATATTTCAGTGAACCAACTTGTTCCCGGACAATTTCCAGCCAGTTGGCCTGGTTCAAATCCGAACCTCCGCCTTTGATTGGGGTTTCACTCATCTTTTAAAATATTTATTAAGTGTCAATTAACGACTTGTTAAGTGGTATTTATGGCCAAAAAATGATTAAAATATAATCTCTCTACAATAAATCCCTCATAAATAACGACTGATGCACGACTCATTGTGTCGTTATTGTCTCATAATTACCCGTCTTGTCAAAATAAATTTTTGCTCCAACCGTTGGCAGGGAGTGCCTGCTTATACAGGTCTTCGAGGGCACGCCACAGTGCGACAGGAGTTTCGTAGCGCTTCATGAGAATAGCTTTTCGGCGATGGCGGAGAATTTCGGATTCGCTTTTGTAAACGGCGGTTGAAAAGTGCTGCACCTTCCGGGCAAAGAAGACTGTTTTTTTTGGGGTTTCGTCAAGCTGTTGATTTGGCTTCGAGGTAGAAGCAGCAGGAGGGGGAGCTTCGAGCCCTTAGCTCGCCCCCTCCTGCGGTCGAAGGTTCGTGTGGTTTACTTTCGTTTCAGCCGGCGCTTGGCGTCTGTCAGCCGAAAGCTCTGGCCGTTGGCTTCCAGGATGTGAACGCGGTGGGTCAGACGGTCCAGCAGTGCTCCCGTCAACCGACCGCTCCTATCTCCTGACCGGCACTGGCGACACTTTTGATAAAATTGTCGAACATTGTGCGGAGTGGGACAACTTCTGGAATCGTTGGCCGGACGTCGGGCAAAAAATCCAGAATGAAAAAATTATTGAGATGTGGCGGGCGGGTCTTGCGCAGTTGAACCCGCAATTGCCAAAAACGGGAAACGTTAAGGAGGGCACACGCGTCCAGCTTTTGACTTATGCAGAAACAGAAAATCGGCTGAAAGCATTGGAAAAAACAGAACAAAAATGAAATCCAAACTCCTCCTCGGCCTCGCGCTCGTTTTGAGCGGCGGTTTGTTTGGCTGCTCTCGTGCGCAGGTTTATCAGACAAGCGACACGCCGGATGCAATCGTTAGAGTGGTTGTTCTACCTTCAAAAACACAAGTTCACGTCAGAGAATCTTTTTTGGTCGCGCTCATAGTTGAGAATCTGACAGCTACCAATCAGTATGTGCATACAGAATCTCAAGGCTGGCAAGACCAGTGGCAGACAAGCAATCCGAACATCTCTTTGATGCGTTTATCTGCTACAGCCAACATCCCAATAACAATAACAATTCCACTGTAAGCGACCGGTCGGCCCCATGTAGTTTGGATTGGTTGGGTATGGCAGGATGGGTGGATGCGAAGGAAATCATTAATGCGAACCCGCCGTCGGTTTACGGCGGA